>ERZ772871.37-NODE-37-length-209560-cov-35.9197_pt1 | contig 209560 bp, 187 predicted proteins | sample MGYA00511899_ERZ772871 | MGnify/ENA primary metagenome ERZ772871 (study PRJEB29015, sample SAMEA2737693) | human gut metagenome | biome: human gut; feature: human-associated habitat; material: faeces | place: China | collected 2012 ...
TGTCTGAATAAATTTATCTGCCTGTACAATTACATTTTCCGAAGTAAGTTCTCCTGTACCAGCTTTTATTTCTAATCCGGATATTTTCTGACTGATTGCATAGATATTGCTTATAATCAGTATTAACGCAACAACCGCCTGATCAACCGCACTGGCCAGCTTTGTTGCAAAAGATCTTACTGCTGAGATAATACTGTCATGTCGTTCATGAAACCGGACTTCATCATACTCTATGGTATTATTTAACATGACAATCATCGTCATATTAAATGCTCCTTGTGAAAAGAAAATCAGAAAACCGATGATATTCAGTAAAACAACACTCTTTGGTAAAATGTAGCCTACACTCATAAAAAGCATATACCCAATGACCGTAATGATGGTAGCTGCAGTTATAATCTGATTTCGTGTGAATTTTGAGGAAAGCCACGCAAAAGATGCCTCTGATATCAGCGTTCCTAATCCATACATAATTGTAAACCAAAATACAAGACTGCCACCTACAGAATATCCAAATTCAAAATAAAAGAAATTCATTCCAATCATAATCAGAAGACCATTTCCGATTTGGAATAATAAACATGCAATTCCAATCACTATCAACTGATCATTTCTCAGGAATATATGAAACATATCTTTTAATGACAGTGTTCTCTTCTTTTCCGGTCGTTTTCTCTCTTTTACTCCAAACACTGTAAGTAGCTGGAAACCAATAAAACAAAAAGCAATCACAATCGCAGCCGTCCGATATGCCATAATCGCATTTCCAGCTACCATATCAGGGAGCAGGCCTGCAACAGAAAACTGTCCGATACAGATAAAAATTCCCTGTACAGTTACCAGCCAGTTCCGTTCTCCAGGATCTGATGTAAGACTCGGCAGCATTCCCCAATAGGCAATATCATTCATTGTGTAAGTCATTCCCCATAAAAGATATCCCACTCCAAAAAATACAACAAATCCCCATCCTTCCGGCCTTACTGTAAACAAGCAGATAATTATCAGGCTGTTTAAAATTACTCCTATAAAAATCCAAGGTTTAAATTTTCCGGCTTTCAAATGCGAATTTTCAATAATAATTCCCATCATTGGATCATTAATGGCATCCCACAGCAGACACACTACCATAATTGCTGATATTACTGCATATTGGGCAACTGTCAGTTTCATCGTATATTGAATATATGTAAGAAGAAACATAGAGACAAGTGCATACGCCATATCTCTTCCTGTTGCTCCTATACAATAGCTCCATTTTGTGCGTTTATCCAATTTATTGTTTTCCATATACGACTCCTCCCTCTCTCTATTTCTTCAGCAGTCTTTTAAAAGCTTGCAGATATTTTTTATTTGCATTGTAAACTAACATATCGATTAACTTCGGAGTTGCAATTCCACCACTGGTTGCAATCAGTCCTTCCAGATTTCCTTCTTCGACTCCCATTTTTACCATTTTAAAGGCCGGGTCCCGCTCTGATTTTCCCCGAAGTATAATCTTAAGTCCGATATGTACGACTCCACGAACAAATTTTCCAAACATTGAGACATTTACCACATCCTGATAGGAATCGTAAACCGTATACTCTCCACGCTTTTTTTCTTTGTCATGTTTCGGTTCGCCGCCTAATAGCTGATAAAATTGTTCTGCACTGATTTCCATTCCATGTGGCTGCTCTCTAAAATAATCCGGAAACAGTTCTCTTTCATTTCTAAAATAACTATTTCCTACTACTTCTATATTCGCCTTTAATTGCAAATCATGTACCGATGCTCCGATACAGATCTGATATTTGCCGCTTAACATGGAAAAGGCTTTTTTCTCTACATCATAGACGGAAAAACTTCTTTCATCCAGCTCTAGTATAACTTCTTTTTCTTCTCCCGGATGCAGATATATTTTTTGAAATCCCTTTAGTTCTATATGGCTTCTGATAACATCTGATTCAATCGGGCAGATATATAACTGTGCTATTTCTGCTCCACTCACTTTTCCGATATTTTTAATTTTAAAACGAATTTGTATCTTTCTACCACTATATACTTCCGGTACATTCAATTCCGAATAGGAAAAAGAAGTATAGGAAAGTCCATAACCAAACGGATATTTTACCGGAACATGGAATGTCTCATAGTAACGATAACCTACAAAAATGCTTTCCCTGTATTCTACATCATCATTCGGAGGTGCAAAATATCTCCATGCCGGGGTATCTTTTTCTGAAAACGGAATTGTCTCTGCCAATTTACCGGATGGATTCACCTCTCCACTGATTAAGTCAGCAACAGATTCCCCTACAGCCTGTCCTCCGAGGTACATGTGAAGAATTGCTCCTACATTCTTTTCAAAACTAAAATCCATAGGCGCACCACCGAAACTAATTGCTGCAATATGATCTTTTCCGACAGTTTCTGCAATTTCAGCCAACAGCTCTTCCTGATTTTGAGGAATTTTAAGATTTTTCCTGTCGTATCCTTCTCCTTCGTAAGATTCTGTAAGACCGATAAAATATAGAATCACACAATCCTTTTTTCTATATTCCTGTTTCAGTTTTTCTATCGTATCCTGTAGTTGCTTTTCTCCTAATTCCTCCGTTTCATTCTGATATCCCTGTATATAAGTTACCTGATATCCTTTTTCACGTATTGCTTCAATCGCATTTGTCATCTTCGTCGGCTGGATATGACTGCTCCCACCTCCCTGAAACCGCATCTGCCTGGCAAGCTCTCCAATAATGATTACCTTCTTCTCTTTTCCAATTGGCAAAACACTATTATTTTTCAAAAGCACTGCACTTTCATTTTCTAGTTTACGTGCCACCTGATTCTGTTCTTCCATATCTACCTCATAATTTTCTTCTATATTTTTATGAAGTGACACAAAATTCTGCAGAACATTCTTAGTCCAGTTATCCAGTTCCTGATCCGTAATCCGGCCACCCTTATACGCTTCTTTTAACACATCTGTGTGGAAGCCTTTCGGATCTGGCATTTCCAGTGTCAGACCATTTTTCATACAGCTTACAATATCATTTGCTGCTCCCCAATCCGACACCACACCACCTTGATATTTCCATTCTTTTCTCAGAACATCTGTCAGTAAGTATTTATTTCTTGCTCCAAATTCGCCATTAATCCTGTTGTATGAAGCCATTACAGAAGTCGGTTTTGCTTTTTTCACAACTTCTTCAAAAGCCGACAGATATATTTCCCTAAGAGTTCTTTCATCAATCTGGCTATTGGATGTCATTCGTCTTGTTTCCTGTGAATTAACAGCATAATGCTTTAAACTCGTACCTATTCCAAGGCTCTGTACACCTTCGATATATCCCGTTGCCAGCTTTCCTGTCAAATACGGATCTTCACTGAAATATTCAAAATTTCTTCCGCATAAAGGAGAACGCTTGATATTGATTCCGCAGCCTAGCACAATGGATATCTGCTCTTTCTTTGCTTCTTTCGCAATCGCTTCACCCATCTTTTTAACAATAGCAGGATTCCAACTGCAGGCTATTGCACTTGCAGTTGGAAAACAGGTTGCTGGCTTACTGGTTTCAATATCCCCAACCTTTTCCTGTTCCAGTTTTCGAATCCCATGTGGTCCGTCTGTCATCATAATAGAGGGGATTTTCCCATTACAGTCATAAGTATGCCAGTCACCAACACCGCCTAAAAGCCGGATTTTTTCATCTATTGTTAGCTGTTCACATATTTTATCAATGTTCATCTCTTTTCCTCTCTTTTAATCTCTTAATTGCATTTTATCTATTTCCGGCATATAATTATATTGATTTATCGTGTTTTATGTCAATTTATCGTGTTTTTGACAGGAGGAATCACCTATGTATAAAATGAAGTCAGACATCAATTTTTCACTCACACATGAAATGTTGGAAAATGAAGAAAATGAACGGATACATACATCTTATGCACAGGAAAAAGCAATTCTCGAATGTGTTTCAAACGGAGATATTCATGCATTGGAGAATACCTATTATTCACTCCCAACAACTGTTTACGGAAAGATGACCTCTTCCAATTCCAAATTAAAATTACTTTTTTATGCAAGTATTGCTAATACAACTTTAGTTACCAGATATGCCATCGAAGGAGGACTTAATGAGGAAACTGCTTTTTCCTTAAGTGATGTATATATACGAAAAATGGAACAATGTACCGATGTTGACGCTTTAATGAAATTAAATGAACAGATGGCTATTGAATTTACGCTTCGTGTTGCTGAAGCAAAAAAGACGCCAAAAAACTACTATTCACCAGCTATTTCTCGTGTCATTGATTATATCTATCATGGTAAAAATAAAACTTTAACCTTAAATCAACTGGCATCTTTAGTTAATTTAACACCTAAATATCTGTCTGCCCTGTTCCATAAAGAAACCGGACAGACGCTTACTGTTTTTATCCATAAAGTTCTTATTGAAAAGGCACAGAATTTACTGGCATATTCCGACTATAGTCTGGGTGAAATCAGTACTTACTTGAATTTTTCATCTCAAAGTTATTTTATTTCTATTTTTAAGAGATACACTGGTATAACTCCCGGACAATATCGTAAAATGCATCGCCAGATTAGTTGGTAAAATAGAAAATAAAATAAGAATATCGATGATTAAACGTTACTATCGCCAGAACTTTTCTCGTCTTGAAGATAAAAGAAAGCTACCAGTTTTTCCGTATAATCAGCAATTCCTTTATCCGTAATGTTATCGGAATCATCAAATTGCTGTTGGATGCTCTCATTAAAATCCTCTTCGATTTCTTTCTTGGCATCTTTTTCTGAGATTTCTAACAGATTCGCATAGTCCTTATCTCTTGTTTGTATAAAGGCATTTATCCTTTGGATAAGTAATACTAATAAATCGACTCTTTGAAATCTATGACCTGCGAGGCTAAAAAATTTAACAAAGTATTTTTTCGCGTCAACAAACTAAAAAAATGTTGACGCGATGTTGACGCGGAGCTATTTAGATACCTCCTTTAATATGAGAATATAAAAAGAGACTTCCGTCTATATTTAAACGGAAGTCTCCAAAAAGCCTATAAAATCAAGCTTTCTATTTAGAATTTGCCCTCATCAGCAGCCTGCTGAACAGAAACTGTAGCCCCTTATTTTACTGGCTTTCTAAGTCGTTTTGTTAGTTACCAGTCTGTTACTATTGACACTTTCTACTTATTTGTGCCGCTTAAGCGTATGTAATGAAGCAGACGATACCAGCCGCCTTTAGTCTCTTTACCGTGGCTTCCGCATTTTCCTTTTTAGTATAAGCGCCTACCTGTACTTTGTAAAGTCCGTTAAGCAGTCTTACGAATACGTCCGTATGTCCGGTCTTCTTAATCTGCTCCGCCATAAGGTTAGCGCCTTCCTTTCTCCGGTAAGCCCCAGCCTGTACTCTGTAGTACTTTTTATCATCTTCCCCGGCTGCTCCCGCTGCCTGGTTTTCCTTCTTCTCTGTTGTTCTGTCAAGCTCTGTAAGGTTATACTGTTCGATAATTTTAATAAGCTTTTCCGCATAGTCCGGGTCTGTCGCATATTCGGCAGTCTTAATAGCATAGCAAGCCTTCTTATAATCGGTTTCCCCGATTACTTCTTTATATCTCTTATTCGCTTTCAAAAAAGCGCTGTGGTCTGTAACGGATTCTTCCCAGGTATCATAAGCGCGGAAGGCTGTATTTTTTACTTCTACCAGGTTTACCCCGTCGTAACATTCTTTTGTATCTTTGCAATATACCTTACCCTTCCAGGATTTTGTAGCCTTAATCCCAAAAAGTGCTTTACCTACCGTAGCAAGCCCATTTGTTCCCCACCCCGCTTCCAGGATTGCCTGGGCGGTCGTCAAGCTTGCCAGTACTCCGCTTTTCTTCATATCAGCGGACGCAAGCGCGCCCACTGTTTTAATAAAGTTTTTCTGTTCTGTATTCATATCGAAGCCCCCTTATACAGCCGTCAAGCTTGCTACAGCTACCCAGCTGTTAATTTCCTTAAGCTTTGCTTCCTGTACTCCTTTATTTGTCTGTACCTTGTCTACCGTGTGTCTTTTGCCGCCCAACTGTGCCGCCGGGACTGCTTTTCCTCTGGTCGAAGATAAGCCGCCATATACTGCGCCGCTCTTAATTGTAACAACGCTTCCGGTTTTAATTTCCGGTGCTGCTGCCTGGCTACTTCCCACTTCCCGGCTGCCTTTCTTTAACCCGAACTGTGTAGCGATTGCATTAGCTACGGCTGCTGCAATCTGTGTCTTTTTAGCTGCGTATGCGCTCATATCGTCCTTATCGTCGATAAAGCACACTTCCAGCAGCGCGGAAGATACGCCCGCCGCCTTCGCTCTGTAGATTACTGTAAAATTCGTTCTCTTAACTCCGCGGTTCTTAAAGCCCAGGGCTGCGATACTCTGTACAATCTTCGTTTCTACCCCTACGGTCTTTTCTGCTGTAGTAACAAAAATCTCCGTACCTGTCGTCTGTCCGTTTCCTCTAGCGTCCGCTGCCCCGGAATTAAAATGGACTTCCAGTACATAGTTATAATTTCCGAAGTTAACCGCCAGCTTCCCGGCTTTTGCGTCTTTGTACGCGTTTCTTTCCGTCGGGTATAAATCTACCTGGGCGTATGCGCTCAAAGTCTTCTTAATTTCCTCGACCATGTAAATAGTCTCGTCTGCTTCTTTTCCGAACTGTGATACAGCGCCAGGGTCGCCCGCTCCGTGTCCGCTAATAAGTAAAATCTTCATGTTTCTTATGCTCCCTCTGTGATTTTTCTTAAAATGTCGTCTTCTGTATCTTCATCCGAAACCGTAACCGTATTATACACATAGTCGTATAAGCTGCTGTTTGATTCCAGCATTTTCTTAAACTTCTCTAATGCTTCGTCTAACAGTTCGTCGTATTTTTCTTCCGTAATAAACAGGGTAATAACCGGGAATCTTTCTGTAAGCCAGTCCCATACCATAGCCCTTTTTACCTGTCCGGTCTTCCGCTTTAATTCCTTTTCCGCTTCCGTAACCATATACAGCAGCGCGATTCTTATTTTATCTAACTGCTGCTGCGGCGTAAGCTTCAAAAAGCGTAATACTGCATATACAGTAAGTCCCAGCAATGCAAGCATAATTACAAAAATTACCCAGTTTTCAAGAATCATTTTCAAAGTTTCCATACTTCGCACCTCTAAAAGTTTTGTATTTCCGTTGGTTCTAACGCTTCGTCTATAAGTGCTTCTGTTTTATCTTTCATCTTTTGTATGGTTCTTTCTTTGATTTCTTCCGCCGGGTTTTCTTCTCCCATGTCGATAAGCTTTTTTATCATGCCTAGCTGTATCTTAATGCCATTTTCAAGCTGTACCGCTTTCAAATACCATATTACAGCAGCGCCGAACACGCCCCCGGCTGTCGGAATTATGTAAGTAAATACTTCTGTAGGCTTTTCGTTCCATGAAAATATAAGGGCTACTATGCAAGTGCATACAAATATTGAACCAGTGCTTAAAACTACCTTTTTCTTAAATTCCCGCTTCTTTGCTCTCACTGTGCGCTTAAGCCTTCCAGGTCTTTAATTCTATGGTTTGCTACTTCCTGTTTTTCATCAAGTACCGCCTGGTCTTTTTCTAATTTGTACACCCTTTCTACTACGTTGTTGTGTTTGTCTAATTTTGCTTCGATATAATTAAGTCTGGTCTTAATCGTCCCGTATATCGCGCCGATAGACACCCCGTACACAACTAACTGAATAAGTAAACCTATCCAAAATTCACTACTCAAGCCTTACTAACTCCTTCCTACGGCTCTAACATCCGTTCCAGGTCTTCGCGACCTTCTTTTATGTCTTCTATCATCATTAGTAACTGCTTGTCTTCGTCTTCCATGCTCCTATAGTTCTCTAATTCTTCCAGCAGCAGCCTATTTACTTCTGCCAGGTCTGCTATTATGCTGCTCTGTACCTCTACTACGTCCAGGTCGTAACGTGCTACGTTCGTAGCCTGTACTTCGCCTTCTTCCCTCTGGCTTCTGATTCTGTTAATTATCCGGCGTAATACTGCCATTGCCTATTAACTCCTTTTTCTTAATGTCTGCTTCTATTTGCCCTTTAATCTTCATGCGTAGCCTGTAAGTGTCCGCGTGTTTCGCGTGTCCTTCCCAGCTTGCATATTTCATAAGCAATTTTTCTTTTGTTATTTTTCCGCTTCTGTAGGCTTTGATAGTTGCCCTAATATGTTTAGGGCTACGCTTCCTTATCTTCCGGTAATCTTTGTAAATACGATACCCGCAAAAATCAAAGCCGTTCTTAGCGTTGATTATCTGCGTTTTCGGATTTAAGGTAAGCTTAAGCCGCTCGCCTAAAAATGCGTCTATCTTTTGTAACACTTCCACCAGGTGTTCCCGGCTATTGTGTGCTATTGCAAAATCATCCATGTAGCGTTTATACTTATCTTCCTTCAATTCGTGCTTTACGAAGTTATCTAATTCATTTAATACCAGGTTTGCGAAAAGTTGGCTTAATAGGTTTCCCACCGGAAGCCCTCGCCCGTCTTCCCCGTAGCTGTCGATAATATAGTAAAGCAGCTTTAATAGGTCTTTATCTTTGAAAATCCCGCCTAATATTTGCTTTAGTACTTCGTGGTCTACACTGTTGAAATACTTGTGTATATCCGCTTTTAATATATAAACCTGTTCCCCTTCAAAAGATAGGTTTCTTATACACTCCTGGGCGTAATCTGCCGCTTTGTGCATACCCTTATCTGTTCTACAGGCGTAGCTATGATAGTAAAACCGTCTTTCTACAATCGGTTCTATTTTATTGTTTATCATGTGCTGCGCTACTCTGTCCCTAAATGGCAGCGCGTATATGTCCCGCTTCTTCGGTTCATACACTACAAAGCGCCGGGCTTCCCCTTGTCGGTATGTTCCGGCTTCCAGGTCTGCCACCAGGTCGTATAATTCTTCTTCCAGGTTATCCGTGAACCTTAACACTTCTTCCCGGTATCTTTTGCACTTTCGCGCCTTCCTGTATGCGTCTTCCGCATTTTCAAAGGTCGCTATATCCTTTATTCCTATATTACTTCTTTTCATCTTCTGCCGTTTCCGCTTCCGCCCTTCGCCTTCGCTACTAACCGGAAGCGTCCTTTTTTATGTTTGCCTGGTAGTCCCAGGACGGGCTATACGTTCTGACTATATGTAAAATAGTCTTCGCTAGTAAGCCGTAGCTTGCTAAGTCTGAAAAGTCCATAAGTCACAGCCGAAGCGCGCGCCAATATCCGCGTTAACATTCCAGGGGTAGTTGTTACAGTTGACAGCGCGGCAGCCAGCGTTAACGCCGTTGTTCCACCTGCCGCCCGCGATAAGGCGAAGCAACGTATAGCCCATATTCCTAATTTTGTACTGATTTAATGAAGCCGCCTAACATTTTTCCTATTTCTGTTAATTTCTTCGCGGCTACTCCGTATGTATGCCCGCTTATGTACTCCTGGTCGTAGGCAATTCTGATATAATACCGTAAAATCACTAATTCTACGTCCGCGTCGTATAAAAGCTTTTTCTTTGTCGTGCTTTTCCCGGCTCTAATGATGTACCGTAAAATATCCATGATACAATTTTTAGTATCTTTCTGTAACGAAAACTTTTCACTTTTCGGATATTGTCTTAGCACCGGGTATATGTACTTTATAAAATCGTACAGCTTTTCTTGTATCTCTAAATTGCTTTTCATATAATCGCCCTTCCTCTGATTCGCGATTATATCACAGCTATTTTGTTTTGTGTCGCCGTTCCTCATTGTTTCCTATATCCTGGAAATTTACCTTAAATTTTTACCGCGTGTGCGGGCTTCCGCCCGCACAAAACAGATTACAGACTGTCACAGCCGAAGCGCGCGCCAACATCCGCGCCAACAATCCAGGGGTAGTTGCTACAGTAGACAGCGCGGCAGCCAGCGCCAACGCCGCCGTGCCACCCGCCGCCCGCGACAAGGCGAACAAGTCCGTAAGTTCCTTCTGTGTATGCCTGTCCGTTTCCAGTGCCTAATACGTCCTTCCAGCTCCAGGACTGTGTACCGTCGTATCTGTAGCTTAATTCGTCCAGCCATTCCCACACATTACCTACGCAATCTACGCAACCGATAGCAGATACAGCATTAACTACTTTACCTGTCGTAGTTCTGGCGGTATTCGTTGTAGCCGCCCAGGCGTTCGTATTATTGCCGTCTGCTCCCTGTGGGCTGCCGTATGCTGCTTGCTGCCATTCCGAATAAGATAACAAGCGCTTACCGGATTTTAAGCCCAGGTCGATAAAGTCATAGCTGTTATGTCCTTCCGTTCCTGTAAGCGGTGTTGCATTGTACGCTGATTTTACGCCGCCTACTCCATTGCTGGACGCTAAGTAAATATCCACCCACAAGCCGCCGCCAGCGTATACCATGCCTTCCGGGCTGCATTTCGGGCGGTGCTTCAACGTCCATACGGAACGCGGAACGATACCGGACGCTACATTAGATTCCCAGCCGCTGCCTTTCTCCGCTCCGGCAGTATTGATAGGAATAAGCTTACTGCTTACCTGTCTTACCCTTCCATAATGGAAGCCGCCGATTTTACGGCTTGTCTCTGCATTGTAGCCGTCCGGGTATGTACTGTTAAGGCTGATTTTGTATACTTCGTCCAGGTCTTCGCTGCCAGGGTCACAAATATAAACATAGTAATCTTTCCCCACCACAAACGCACTACCAGCGTCCAGGTTTCCGGTACTAAGTACTGTAGCGTCCGTTTTGAATACTCCTGTACTTCCGACCGTAACCACACACCCAGCCGTTACCGTAAGTGACGTAAGCCCGGAAGCGGTTAAATATTCCGCCGAAGGTGTTACCAGGTCGCCAATATTTGCCATTTTCGCAACCGTAAGTTTTGCCCGCGGGTCTTTGTTAATAAAATCATTACTTAAAAATCTACTCATATCTTGCTAACACTCCTTTGATACTGTCTAATTCTCCCTGGGTAATTCCCAAAGTGTCTAAGATATTTACCGGGCTTTCTACCCCTACTTTTTCTGCTGTTGTTTCCAGGTCGGCGTTAACTCCTATTACCGTCTTCTTTTCCTCTTTTGCTTCTCCCGTGTCTTCTCCCCGGCTCTGCTGCTCAACCGCTACATGCTCTACGCTTTTAATTGTGTATTCCTTGCCTTCACACAATACCTTAGCGCCCTTTTCCGCTTCTGCCAGATAGTTAGTAGTAATGTATCTTTTGTCCTCTGAAATTTCGACTACCGGAACAAAGATATACTTTTCTTCTTCGATTCCGTTAATCACTTCCCTTAACTCTGCTGCTTCCAGTGTGCCAGCCTGTACCATTCCTAACAGGTTATAAATGTCTTTCCCTGTTCCGATTACTTTAGGCATATTCCGCATAATCTCCCGCCTTCCTTATTCCGTTGTTTCGCTTAAGTACCCGCTTCCTAAGTATGATTTATCTAACCACGCTTCTTCCGCAAAATCGTTAAGCTTATCAATATTGTTATAAATGTCCTCTATTAGTCCTTTGTAATTCTGCGCCTGTTCTGCTGCTGCCGTCGCTACCTTTACGGCTTCCTGGCTGGCTGCTGCCGCTGCCGTCGCTTCTTCCTTAACCTGGTTTGCGATTCCTATAGTATCGTTTGCCGTTTTCATAGCTGTAGCAGCTAAAATAGTCGCTTCTTCTACGGTATCTTTTGATTTTTCCACTTCTTGTAATGCGTTTATGATTGCCTTGTACTCTATCGTACTGGCTATCTTATCGCCTACGATTACCGCCGTATCTACCTTTATATTAAAAGTCCAGGAAGCTATATAGCTTTCCTTTTCGTAGACGCTTATAGCGCACTCTGCATATCCGGCGGCGGCTGTCATTTGTTCGGTAATCTCTGCTGTTATCAGATTTTCGACGTAAGTACAATCGTTTAAGATTTCTTCCCCGTCGGACTTCCTACACTCAATCCTTACTTTTGCCCCTTCCGGCATTTCGTAAGGTTCGCCGTCATTCAGCAGCACTACTAACAGGTTTCGCGTTTCACTATCAAACTGTTTAACCCTTATAGTCTTTTCTACGCTGTGACGGGCGAAGTCAAATACTAGCCTTCCTACTACCACTTTGCACCGTCCTTACTCGCTCAAATAGCAATTATTTACATAAGACAAGTCTAACCAGGCTTCGCTACTTTGTCCCGCCTGTATGCTTGCATTGTCGTATAGTTCCTTAGTTAATTCGTAATAGTGTTGTGCATTTTCGCCCCCGGCTGCTGCCGTTTCCGCCGCTGCCTGGGCTTCCTGTGCCTTCGTACTGGCTGTCCCGGCTGCCGTCTCTGCTTTTCCCTGGGCTGTTTCCGCCGCTCCCCTGGCGCTGGCTGCTGCCTGTGCCTGTTTTGCCGCCGTCCCGGCTGCCGTCTCTGCTTTTCCTTGGGCTGTGGCGGCTGCTGCCTTAGCGTTCTCTGCCGCTCCCCTGGCTGTCTCGGCTTTTCCCTTGGCTGTTTCTGCCGCCGTTCGGGCTGTGGTGGCTGCCTGGGCTGCCTGGGCTGCCGTCCCGGCTGCCGTCTCCGCTTTTCCCTGGGCTGTTTCCGCTGCCGTCCTGGCTGTGGTAGCTTTACCTTCGGCTGCTTCTGCTTTCCCCTTGGCGCTTTCTGCTGCCGCCTGGGCTGCTTCTGCTTTTCCTTGGGCGCTTTCTGCCGCTGTCTGGGCTGCTTCTGCTTTCCCTTTGGCTGTGGCGGTTGCCGCCTTAGCGTTCTCCGCCGCTGTCTGGGCTGTTTCCGCCGCTCCCCTGGCTGTCTCGGCTTTTCCCTGGGCTGTTTCCGCCGCCGTTCGGGCTGTGGTGGCTGCCTGGGCTTCCTGGGCTGCCGTCCCCGCTGCCACTTCCGCTTTTCCCTGGGCGCTTTCTGCTGCCGTCTTTGCGCTGGCTGCTGCCTGTGCCTGTTTTGTCGCTGTACTGGCTGCCGTCTCTGCCTTTCCCTGGGCTGTGGCGGCTGCTGTCTTTGCTGCGGTAGCTACCTGGGCTTCCTGGCTGGCTGTCCCCGCTGCTGTTTCCGCTTTCCCCCGGGCTGTTTCCGCTGCCGTCTGGGCGTTGGCGGCTGCCTGGGCTTCTTTAGCTGCCGCGTCTGCATGTTCTCCCGCTGCCGTTGCCTGTGTTGTTGCTACTCCGGCTGCTCCCTGGGCTTCCTTCGCCTTACTTTCTGCCTGGGCTGCATATTCTCCGGCTGCTGTCTTTTCCTTTTCGCTTCCGGTCTTTGCCGCTTCTGCTGCCGCCGCGTATTCCTTAGCCGCTGTCGCCTGGGCTGCCGCTAAAGATACCTGGTTACTTGCCGCTTCCGCCGCTGCCTGGGCTTCCTGTGCCTTCGTACTGGCTGTCCCGGCTGCCGTCTCTGCTTTTCCCTGGGCTGTTTCCGCCGCCGTCTGGGCGCTGGTTGCTTCTTTCGCCGCCTTTTCCGCTACTTCCTTCGCTGCTAAAGCCTGGCTATTTGCCCCTTCTATAGAAGCCGTCGCCCGCTGTATGCTGCTACTTGTCTTATCAAAATAGTTTTCTAAGAAGTTCCCTAACTCTACTTCCTCGTTTTCTTTTGTTATACAATTCCATTTGATACGGATACAGCGCGCTTTTACCTCTATCTTTACTCCTTTGTGTCTACAGGTTATCGTATCGCCTACTTCTACGCTTTCCAGTTGCTTATACTCCGCATACTCTACCGTATTTGCCAATTCCACCATATTAACTGTGTAATTAACCGTAGGGTCGTCGATTCCTTTTTTATATTCCTCGTTACAGGCTTTTACAAGCGCTGCCCTTAATGCTGTTAAATTAGCGTAGCCCGTTTCCCCTTCGCTACAATCTTCCTGTAGCTTAATATCGTCAAAGTTTATTACAGCGCCTTTTACCTCTGCATAGCTTCCTATTTTGGGGCTGTCTACCCACGGTTTCGCCCCTTCCAGGACATACCCGTTATAAGCCACTGGAATAATTCTTGTTACTACGTCTTCGTCGCTTACGCTTTCTTCTATCGCTTCCAGATTATGCCCGAACTCTGCTCTTACGCCTTTGTCGCTTCCAATCTGTCGCATAATATATACGTCGTAATTATCGTACAGCCGTTCCCCGCCCCAGCGGTTTATAAAGCTGTTTTCGTCGTCGCCCGCTATTGCTTCTACTATGTTCTTCCGTACATAATAAGCCGTATTCGCTGTCGTTATATCACTGTGGGGTGTAAACTTCGTCCCGCTAAATATAATATCAAGCGCCTGTTGTCCGTTTTTGTTTGTTGGGCGTACATCAACCAGGTAGTTTCCTAAGTTGTCGTAGTATATATGCCTTGCGTATACTGTTACTTCGTCGTCGCTCTTTTCTCTTTTGTAGATTCTGAATAGCTGTTTATCTGAATATGGCGTAGGTGCTGCTATAACATTATCATTAACCAGGTATTCCCAGCGCCCCAGGTCGTCGTATTCGTGGGTTAGTTCTATCTGGCAGATTCCGTCTAACCCCCATTCAAAGATACATTCTAAGGGCGTAAGCGTTATATCTCCGTTCTTCTGGTAATTTGTATTAGTACTTCTATATACCTCTATCATAATTCCCGCCAGTTAGGGACTAACACCACCTTAAAGCCCTCTGTGTATTTAAAATTATTATCCCCTTCCTGTAAGTAAAGCCCTTCGTACTTCCCGGTAAGTGCCGCGTTGCTAATCTCATTCGCTGCGTTGTAGCATATTTCTAACTTCGTATCTATGTTTAGCTGCTCTGTCACTTCTGCCGTTACCTGGTTTCCGTTTACTTCTAAGGTTATTTCTCCATTGCCGTATATCTTATATACTGGCTGTGATTTCATGTAGGGGTTATACAGGTATTCCCCTATTTCTTTTTCGTCCTGTCCGTCTACCCGATACATATAACTTTCACAAGTGAAAACAATTTCAAATTTTCCCTTGCGCTTCGCCGTTCTTTCCGTATCACTCATTACCGCCTTTTTGACTTTATAGTAATACTCCGGGTCGTCGCTAAGTATCAGCCTGTTATCTTTCCCGCTGTACAGCCACTTTTTTACTTTTCGTAAGTCCTGCGCCCATACGTCCGGTGTCTTCGATACAAAGTTAAAGCTTATCGGTATTTCTATATCTTTGTACGTCTTCTTATCCCTGTGTAACTCCCCGTCGCGTCCTTCCACCTTAATAGTGTCGTACTCCCGTTCCGGTACAGGGATAGTAGGGCGGCTTATTACGCTTAACCCTACGTCCTTGCATGATTCGCCATTATAGAAAATGTGGAATGTTGCCCGCATTATGCCGCCCCTTTCGTCTTATCCTTATCGTTCTGGTCTTTTGTGATTCCCTTAACTACTTCTTTCTTCACTTCCTTAGCAATTACTTTTTTGTCTAAGGTCGTTGTATTTGTGGTATATACAATAACTGTAATATCCCTATCCTTTGCAATTTGCTTTGTGCTTACCTCTCCGCCGATAGTAGAAATTTTAGCCGTATTCTTTACCGCCGTTACCGGGTTAACCTCTGCCGCTACCTTAGTTGTCATGCCCTGTAATTCTTCTTTCAAGTCACTCTGTAGCGTTGGCATTTCTGCCGTAATACCTACCCCGATACCTTGCGGTATCATCTTACCTACTAAATCCCTAAATAGTCTTGACGGCGAATGAATACCTAAAGCGTCCTTTGCTCCGTCTAATAAGCTTTTTGCCAGGCTCTTAACCTTTCCGGTCAGCCAGTCCCAACCGCTGCTTATTCCGTTCCATATTCCCGAAACAATATTACTTCCTATCTCCGCCATTTTGCTAGGCAAGCTTCTTACACCGTTTACCACAGCGTTATACAGCCCCTTAGCTGCTTCCGTTCCTTTTGCCGCTAACTGCGTTCCCCAGTTTACGACTTGCTGTACAGCGCCTACAATAGCGTTCCATACCTTACCCGGCATTTGCGACAATGTAGTAATTGTCTGATTCAGTAAGTTTGTTGCTGCTGTTACCGCCCGGCTTCTCATTTGCTCGCCCCAGGTCGCTACTTGCTGTACCGCACTTATGATAGCGTTCCAGATTTTACCCGGTAACTGTTGCATGAAGCTAACCACATTTGCTATAAGCTGGGTCGTTTTTGTTACCGCCTGGGTCTTCATATTCTCGCCCCAGGTCGCTACTTGCTGTACCGCACTTATGATAGCGTTCCAGATTTTACCCGGTAACTGTTGCATGAATATTACGACACTGTTTACAAATTCCGGTATTTTCGTCGTAGCCCAGGTGTATAAATCAATTCCGAATTTTATAATGTAGCCTAAACAAAAACCAATAACGTAAGCGATTTTGTTCGGCAATTCTGAAAAGAACATAACGACATTCGTTACAAGCTGGGTTATTCCTTCTTCTGCTGCCGTTCTAAGTCCTAACGCCCACTCGCGTATAGCGTCTACAGTACTTATAATAGCGTTCCAGATTTTGCTAGGAAGCTGCTGTAGGAATGTAACCACGCCATTAAAGGCGGCTTCGATTTTTGCTACAATATTCGCCAGAAATTCGATTACCTTTGCGAAAGAATCCGGCAGCGTCTGGGTGAAAAATTTCACGATTGCCGTTACCACAACTTCAATAGCATTTTTTATTTTTCCCCACACATTCGCGATAGCTGCCCTTGCGTCTTCGTTCGTAGCAATAAAGGTAACAATAGCAGCCACAAGCCCGGCTACCAGCGTCACAATTAAAATAATCGGGTTAGCGTTCATAGCTGCGTTCATAGCCCATTGTGCTATAGTAGCGCCTTCGTTTGCCAGTTTGAACGCCTGGAACGCTGATACTACACCCTGGATAAGCGAAGCCACTTTAAACGCTGCGAACCCCGCACCGATTCCGGCTAATACGCTTACTATCGCGTCGCCGTTATCTGCAATCCATCCTAAGCCTTCCAGCAACGCCGGAAGTACTGCCGCCACGATTTCGCCCGCTTTTTCTATCAAATTTCCGAAGCCCGTAGCAATCTTTTCCAATGCTCCGCTTAAGCTGCCGTCCGTTAAATCAGTCTGTAGCTGCCCGATAACTTCCGTTATATTTTCTACCGCGTTCGTAAGTGGTGTTTTGAATTTCTCATAAGCTGCGATTCCTAAGCCTTCTAGCCCACTTTTCAGTATCGTAACTTTTCCCTGTAAATTGTCGTTCATTGTAGCCGCCATATCTGCCGCTGCACCGTCACAGTCTGAAATATAGCCGCTTAACTCGTCGAAGCGCTCCCCGCTGTTTGCCAGCAAAGCGTTTACGCTCTTAAGGTCTACTTTATTGAAGATACTATTAAGTACTTCTGTCTGTTCTCCCTGGGTCATTGTTCCCAGGATTCCGTTAAGGTCGTTAAAGGTTTCATTTAACGGGCGCATGTTCCCGTTTGCGTCGAATACCTGTAAGCCCAGCGCTTCCATTTGCTTTTTAGCTTTATCTGTAGGCGCTGTAAGGCTTAGAATTACATTTCGTAACGCTGTTCCGCCTTCTGCTCCCTTTACGCCGTTATCTGCGAAAATACCTAATACGGTATTCATTTCGACCACGCCGCCCGCCAGGTTCTTAGCAGTTCCGCCTACCGTTAGAATCGCTTCGCCTAACTGCTGTACGTTTGTATTACTTTTCTGCGAAGTCTTCGCCATTTTGTCAACGAAGCTTTCCGTAGTCCCGGCTGCGTCCCCTAGTGCGCTCATGCTATCCGTAACCATATCGGAAGCTGTCGCTAAATCCATTCCCCCGGCTGCTGCAAGGTTAAGGACTGTCGGTAACGTCTCTATGGACTTGTCCGCGTCATATCCGGCAAGCGCCATATAGTTAAGTGCTTCTGCTGCCTGTGTTGCCGAAAACTGCGTAGTTGCTCCCGCTTCCTTCGCCGCTTTCTGCAATTTGTCAAATTCTTCGCTTCCGGCTGCTATTTCCTCTGTCGTGATTCCCATAGTAGCCGCTACCTGGCTCATTCCGCTTTCAAAATCCGAACCTACGCCAACTGCTGCCGTCGCAAGTGTCTTTAAGCCATTAGCCAGGGCTTTAACGCCATTTATGATAGCGCTGGATATTAAATTAGCTTTTATAATATCGCCCAGGCTTACCGTTTTCTTCCCGGTTTCGTCCATGTTGTTTCCGGCTGCTGTTATTTCCTGTCCGAAAACCGTCCATTTCTTACCTGTGCTGTTTAATTCTTCTTCGGTTCGTTTTAATTCTGTTTGTTGGTCTGCTAAGGCTACCCGCGATTCATTGACTTTAATAGTATTTTTTGCTATCGCGTCTTCCTGTTTCTTAACTGCGTTTTCAGCCTTTGCATGTGCTTCTTTCGTTTCGTCTAGCTGTGCCTTTAATTTTTTACTTTCTTCGCTGTCTTTACCTGTCTCCTTAACGCTTTCCTTGTATGCTGCGGTAAGTTCCGCTACCTTCTCTTTTAACTTCTGCTCTGTTGCCTGTAATTCTGTAAGCTTCTGCTTCTGTGCCGTAAGATTTGTCTGTTGAAGCTTAATAGCGTCCGTCTGTAGCTTTATCTTAGCCGTTAACTCCGTCTGTTTAGCCTTAAGTAAATCGGTCTGGCTGCCTAACGCCTTCGCCTGTGCCGCTTCTACTTTGTATTCGCTGGTTACAAGCTTCATTTGCGTAAGCATTGACTTCATTTGACTGGTAAACTCGCTTGTATTAGCCCCTATTCGTAGACTAGCACCAGCCATTTATATAACTTACTCCTTCGCTTGCGTTTCTCTGTCATATTCGACTTGAAATACAACGTAGTCTAAAAGGTCGCTTAAGTCCGATTCCAAACAGTCCTTATAACTGTTTCGCATATTCTTAATACATATCTGTAAAATATTATCCAGGGCGTTTCTGTACGTTTCCCATATTTCTTCCTGGGAATGTTCCTCGATATAACCATTTTCCCGGTCGTATTCGTCGAAGGCGCTACCCTGGTCTTCTACTTGCTGGCTGCCGTTCAAAATGTCGCTTATGTTCCGTATTTTTTCATTTACGGAAGCGTCCACGATTTCGGCTACCGCCTTAAATGTACTAATAACTTCTGCTACGTCCAGTTGTTCTATTTCTTCTTCCTCTATCCTGTCATTAAACACTACTCTGATAACAGCAGAATACAGGTATAATAAGTCGTTTTCGTCTTCGGTTTTGCTTATCAACTCCATAAGCTGTATGTACCGCCTGTAAGCGTATGTCGTGATACTGTAGAAATGCTTAAGTTTCCCGCCGCATTTGATACAGGTATCAATTAAACTTGTGAACTCAAATTTTTTTTTGCGTCTTTCGCCTGTTCTGCCAAACGCTTAATAATGTTCGCATTGATAAGCGCAAAGTTAAAAATAATCTGTGATACGTCCGCAAGTTCCGCGTTTGCTTCCTCAAAAGTAAACTGATTATCATAGATTTCTACAATCGCTTTTACCATGCGGTCTAAGTCGTCGTCTGTGTATGTCTGCTTTTCCTGTGTTACCAGGTCGTCGTATACTTCCCTAAACGCCCGGTATTTCTTTCGCCCGATTTTTCCGCTTTCGTACTCTTTACCGCCTACGGTAATAATATTTGTCTTTAAGGTCTTTGCGGTTTCCTCTGCCTGGATGTTGGTATTATTCATAATTTCCGCGTTGATAAGTGAGAAATTAAGAATAATGCTGCTGATTTCGTCTAAGCCGTCGTCTGCTTCCTCAAAAGTGAACTGATTCCCAAACACCAGTACAATAGCTTCTATCATGCTATCTAAGTCGTCGTCGCTAAAGGTCTGCGCTTCCTTCTCTTTTCCTAACAGGATTTCGTATACTTCCGCAAATTTTCTATATTTTTCTCTTGTGATTTTTCCGCTTTCGTATTCCTTACCGTTTAAGCTGATTTTCATAATATAACCCTTTCTGTAAAGGGTGTCAGATTCTGACACCCTCTCATTTTATTAGTGTCCTGTTTCGCCTGCTACTTTCGGTACTTCCTTATACTCCTGGACTTCGCTAAACCATGCAGCGATAGCTTCTTTTGCTGTCGTGTGTTCTTCCAGTAAGTTACTTTCGTCCACGATAAGGGCGTAAAGCTTCTTTTTTTCTCCCTCTATAGTATCTTCTTTCTTTCTAGCGTAGAAAGTGAAGGTAATCTTAATTGTTTGGGCTGTCTTTTTGTCTTTGACCGTTTCATATGTAACGTCCGGGTGTTCCGCTTTTCCACAATAGTACCAGCTAAATTCGTACTTGCCGTTCCCCTGTTTTGCCCGGAAGCCTAACGCTACTTCTTTTGCCTTATCTCCTTCCGCTTTTGCCAGGAAGCCGTATTTATAAAGAGTATCAAACAGTAACGCATAGTCTCCCGGCGTTAATCTGTTTACCTCTAATTCGATTTCTGTTTTTTCGTATGTCTCTACGGTGTCTTCTACCTCGTCGTCGCTGTAGGTATACTCGACGCTAAAGGTATCTTTTACTGTTGCTGCGATTGCCTTAGCAAGTCTTACGGGTACTTCCGCCGCGTATACGTCTTCGTCGTTCGTTGTGACTGCTGCTACGCAAATGTCCTTTAAGCCTACCAGTCGGCTTCTGGTAATGGTTTCTTTATTTTCCTTTACTGTTGCCATGTTTTAATTTTCTCCTTCCACATTCATAGAAAAGTAAAAGCGCGCTGCTTTATGGTAGATTCCTGTTTCTACTTCGTACTGGTCGTTTCCGGTAAAATAGGTAAAGCCCGCCTTTTTCAGCAGCTTCTTAACCTTCTTTTTCAGCTTAAAGCAGTCTTCTTTACTCCATATATCAACCTGTATGTAATATTCTTCGTTTTCGTTTGTGTCTTCACTAAAATCTATATCTTCATCACTCATAAAATAAAATGTTATGTGTGTATCGTTTATATTCTGGTTATACCAGCCTTCTTCCGTGTGTACCCCTGTTATCCCTATCACTTCCGCTATAAATGCGGTTAAGTCCAGGTCTTCACTGTTGGGGTATTCCGCCAGAACTCTATTAAGCTGTTCTTTTTCTTCTTTGCTCAAAAGTGCCATGCTTATTCCCCCAGCTTTTCTTTTAATGTCTTTTCGTATTCTTCTTCTGCAATTTCCTTTAGCGCCTGGTATGTCGGTCTGGCTGCGTCTAACATAAAATGTTTAGGCTTGTGCATGGTCGTACCCCATTCATGGAATTTCATATAAAAGAACGGGGAAGTATCGCCCCTGTCCCATCCCACCAGTTCTCCATAATTCCCGCTTTGCGTCGTTCCCTTCTTCGGTACATTGTCCGCCGCGTGCTGTCCGGTTCTGCTGCCTTTTCTGCCGGATTTCATGGGGTTATTGCTGTACGCTTTCTTCCGTATCTGCCCTTCCGCTTCCTGTAAGCCGATTTCGCCAGCCCGTTTTATGATTTTCTTGTTTAGTGCCTTTAGTTCTGATTCTGTAGAAAGTCTTTCTATTTCCTTCTGCATTTCATTCAGTCCTAAAAACTCCATTGAAATATCAAAACTCATACTATTTCCTGTGCCTTTATCACGATTTTCCTACGGTTATACTTTCCGTAGTCTGCCGCGATAATGTTAAACACCCTTTCGCCCCATTTAACCCGGTATTCCTTTGTATTTAAGGCTTCCAGTTTTAAACAAAACCTGGTTTCAAAATTCACTACGTTTTCTAATTTTGCTTCCAGGGCGCTATATAACTCTTTTCCGTACAGGCTCTTTACGTCACACCAGCACTTATAATAGTCTTCCCAGGTTTCTACTGGTCTTCCTTTTTCTACTGTCTTTTTACGCTTTTGAATTACTAAATACATAATCACGCCCCCACATTCGCCAGCTTGTCTAATATGGTTTTTGTGATATTATCGGTTTTCGTGTTACTTCCCACCGTAGTAGAACGCACTTCGTACATATCGCTTACGATTTTCTTCAGAAGAAGGGCGGCGATTCTCCGCCCTTTTTCGTATTCTTCGTCGTTTTCATAGTTCGCCTTGTCCTTATATCCAGTGCCTACGCAACTATCTATATAGGCTTCGGCTGTCAAAATAAGCCCGCTTATTTCCTCGTCGTCTTCGTCGTAGCTTACCCTTAAATAATTCTTCGCCTGTTCAAGCGTTAATAATTCTGCTGCCATTTCCTACCCCTTCCGGGACGCATTAGGCAGCCGGGGTAAATTCTACCTTGAAGTCTGCCCTGTCGTCCAACTTCTCACAGTCAAAGCGTTCCTGTACCTTAAGTGCTGTTTCGTCAGATTCAAAGAATACAGACTTATCTGTAGACACTGTGTAGCCCTTTCTTTCAAAGAACTTAACCAGCGCATACAGGTTAACTACATAAAATACTACCTTTCCGGTCGCGCTTGCTGTTACCGCTTCGTCGCTCAAAGTGATAAGCTGGCGATTCTGGAAGTAGTCTTTACCGTTTACGGTCTTTACTAAATCCAGGTTTCTACCGTTCTTATCTTCCTGAGACTGCAAATATACATAACCTGTAAGGTTTGTGATAACTACAGTCTTTGCGCGAAGTGTCGGTAATACGCCGTCGATTACCTTTTTAACCCCGCGCCAGTCTGTCACGCCTGTAGACTTGTCTGTAGCGTTGTCCTCGACAATCTGTAAGATTTCGTCGTTTTCGCTGTTAACGCCAGCTTCCGCAAAATCCGGCTTAATAACATCCTGGATGACATTAACAGCTTCGTCTTCCTGTAAGTCGTTGGCAATCGGAACTAACGCGCCGTAGTTCTCGATATTGTAGCTAATATCCTGCGTGTTAGCTGCTTCCCCTGTCAACTTAGTACCAGATTTATACTTGGTAAGCTTCTTTCCGCCAATCTTTGCAAACGGCATTTTTCCATGATTGGAAGTAGCGCGTACAATGTGGCAATGTTCCTTAAGGCTGGGGAAGCCTTCACGCAATACCTGGATGTCATTAACGAACTGCTCCGGCAGAATCGCGGCGTTGTTATCAATGGTTGCAGCTGCTCTTTCCTCTTCCGTAAGTGCTTCTTTGCCCTTAAGCGCAAATTTTACAGCTACTCTCAACTCGCTTACTGCGGAAGCTGTACGCTTTTCTTCCTTCTTGCGCTTTTGTCCTCTTAATTCCTCTTTTTCCTCGTCGTCTTCTGCTTCTCTTACAGCAAGCAATCTCTGTAATCTTCTTTTTTCCTCTAACGCCGCTTCTGCCTTATCCGCGTCGCGGCTTTCCAGGTAGCCGTTAATCTCCTCTGTTTTCTTTCCGATTAACTCTCTGATTTCCTGTACTGTCATTTTTTAAAACTCCTTTTCGTTTTCTTCCCTAAGCTGCATAAGCCGGGCTTCCATTTTTAATTTTTCTAATCTCTTTTCTTCTTTTGCTTCTTCTTTTACCTTCTCAAAGCTTCTACAGCTAATTTCTGAACTGTCATAAGCGGGGAAGGTGCAAGGGCTTACTTCCAGCAGCACCGCCTTTACTACGCTTCTTTTGTAAATTTCTTCGCCTTCATGTACTACTTTACTCCACCTGTCTTCCTGGCAGATAAAGCCGAAGCTGCTACCGTCTACATCCCCGCGCTGTACGCTCTCTTTTACGTCATTTCCCCAGGTATTGTTAGGTAAATCAATGTCATACGCTAACCCTGTGGTATCTGCCGTATTGAAGCGTAAAGTATCGGTTTTTGTGCTTCCTAACGGTCTGCTTGTGTCGTGATTCCATAAGGCTTTTATCTCTTTCCCCGCTTCTTTACAGCTATTTAAGCTTTCGTCGAAGCAGCCCGCCGCGATTTCCTCTAAATATTTGTCGCCCCAGCGGTCTACTATCAAAACAGGGGTATTGTATTTAACTGCATATCCGCCGATTGTCCGGCTGTCTTCTCCCTCTGCTGCCGCTCTTACTTCCAGGGCGATTCCCTGGCACTTCCGGCAGTAATTACGAATTTCCGGGCTTTCTCCTTCCGTTCCTCTATTCGTTGGCATTGCTCCCGCTCCCTTCTTCTTTTTTGCCTATGTCTTTTAGCTTCAAAACTCCGGCATTTACTATAAGTTCGTCCCCGTCCGGCAGCTTTTGGCGCTGTAGTTCTAGCCTGGCTTCGTTCGGGGTGTAGATTCCGTTAGAAACATAAGCACAAAGTATTTTCTGCTGTGTTTCTGCCGAAGTCCTCAAAATCACGTTCGTATTAAAGCGTGCTTTGTAGCCCTTGTCCCGTTTCTCTTTTGTTAATGCGCTCCATGTAGTTTCCTGTTCTATGGATTCAAACAGTATTAACAGTGTGTCAATTAAAAAGCTTAATTGCTGCTGTTCCAGGGAATTATTATTAGTGTCCTTAAGGTCGTTAAGCTGGTGCATTTTGATACCAAAAAGCGCCGCTATCTGGCTTATAGACATTCTTCTAATCTGTTCGTACTGCGCGTCCGCCAGTGACAAATTGATAGGCTGCACACTAAATCCCGCTGGGACTGTAAAAATACGTTTTCCTTTGCTGTAAAGCCGCCCGAATTTCTCTTGTGTCTTCCTTAACTCTTTTTCATCCTTAATGTCAGACGTAAGTTGTACTACCAGCTTATTAGTAAGCCCGTTATCGTACAGCGTATTAAGGTAATTCTGCGCCTTAATCTGTCCTTCTATCGTGCCTTTCACAATTTCCCTAATCGGTTTTGTGTTGATTCCGTCCATTGTAAAGCCCTTGAATATAAGCAAGTCTTCATAAAAGCCGGAATCTGTAAAGCTGCTGCCTACAATCCTGTAATCTACTAAAGCCTTGTGCCTAAGCTTCGATTTTAATAACCCCGCGTCGTCTACCGTGATTCCTTCCACTGTACACGGGTACAGCGCTTCTATTTCTCCGTTTCTTCCGTACTGCTTCGCAATCGCGCTAATACCTTCGTGCTGCCTGGTGGCTTCTACCGCCTTCCACATGTCAATAGCTGTCATGTATGGGTTAGGGCGAAGGCTTAACAGTTCGTTTAGTCTTTCTTCTGTTGCCCTTCTTATTCCGTTTTCTGTGTCTTGCACCAGGTAAAGCGGCGTTTTTGCTACCGCTTCCGATAACTGCTTAATACATGTAAAGTACGTCGCTTCCCTCATAGCTGCCGCTGGCTGCTCTGAATCTATCCCGAATACCTTTAGGAATATCTTTTCTTCATCCGTAAGCGTTATGCTATCGGTCGTTTCTTCCCTCTTTTCCAAAAAATCTAAAAACATTACTTCTTACCACTCCTAACCAGCATAACCGCCGCTACCAGCATTTCGCCGCTTAGTAGATATAACCCCGCGTGTTTGCTTATGTCATACGTTACCGCAAAAGCAATAACCAGGGCTGCCACTAATAGCGCGTCTGCGACTATTAACCTTTTATTTTTTATCTGTTTTATTCTCTTAAGCATTTTCTACCTTCTTTACATAGCGTCCAGGTATTCAACCGGGTTATAATGTTCAATACCGTTTTCTTCGATACACAATAGCAAGCCCATAAGCATAGCTATAATGCCGTCTATCTTAAATTTCGATTTCTTCTTGCTGTACTTCACGCCTAACATTTCGTCGTAAACCGCTATACAGTTCTTAGCCATGAACCGGAAACACTCATTTTCTGCTATGATGATTCTTTCATCTACTAACAGGTTTTCAAAATCATTTATAACCTGTGTCATGGTCTTCGTTCCCTGTCCTAACGGTATTACTTCCCAGCGGTCTTCCAGCCTGTTAATAATCGTCTGGCTTCCCCACTGGTCGAAGCCTATTTGTTCTATCCTGTACGTTTCGTCCAGTTCCGTAGCATGGTCTAAAAACCTATCGAAGTTTATGTATTTTCCGTCAAGCGCTATTAAATCGCCTTTCTTTATCCAGTATTCATAAGGGTTATTATCCTTATGCTGTCTGTATGCTACGGTTTCTTTCGGTGTGTACAGATACGGAACGACTATAAAGCGCCCCGTAGTTTCTTCGTAGAATACCAGGACAAAGCCCGTAATATCGTTCTTGCTGGATAAATCCAGCCCGCCCCAGCACTTCCAGCCTTTTAAGTCTTCTGTATCTACCTTTTTCGTGCATGTGTCCCATAAATCCATATTGATAGCGCCTTTTTCATGGTCTAATGCTACATGCTGGTTTAGGAACATTCTTCTAAACATGTTTTCCTGTAGTGGCATTAGCCTAATGCGCTTTGCATAGTTCGCCAGGTCTTCCAGTTTCCTAAATACTCCTAATGCCGGGTTTGATTTATACCACTGCATTTCGTCCTCTACATTGCAATCTTTGTCCGCTTCGTATATCCGATAATAAAAGCTTGGGTCGTTTACTTCTCCGGCTTCTATCTTTTTCGCCATTGTGTAAAGCTGCATTTCCGGGTTTGCCGGGTCTTCCCCGCTGGAAGCTGTCGTAATTGTCATTATTAACGGTTCGTCCCATGCACCTTGACCGGTTCTAAGCTTTCCGTACATTTCGTCGTTTTTCGCCTGGTGTATCTCATCCAGGACTGCCACATAGTCGTTAAAACTGTCCGCATTATCCGCGTCAGAAGACAGTACCATAAGTTTATTACCGTTGTCCTTCCGCACAATGGTTTTTGTACTGCTCGTTATCTTGCAGTACCGCCGTAAAGTCTTATTTGTCTTTATAAAATGCTCTACGGTTGCGTATAATTCCCCCGCCTGTTTCGTCGTATTTGCTGTTAAAATAAAAAGCGCGCCGAAGATATGCCGCTGACAGAAGAACAAATACACTACAATGATTGCCGCTAAGAATGATTTACCATTTTTTCGCGGTATGTTTATATGTGCTTCTCTATGTTTTCGCTTGCCGTCGCTTCTTCTCTTTACGCAAAGAATTTCGGTTATAATCTCAAACTGAAATTCTAGTAATTCAAATTGTCGGCTTGCGCCCCTGTCATTAGTCAACTTCGACACGAACTTAAATACTTTCGTTGCTTCTTCAACGTCGTAATAATATTCTTCGTTGTCCCACTTCTTTTGTAACTTTTCCAACCAGGAAGCTAATAGCAGTTCCTTTTTAATCATGCGCTACCATTCCGTCTAATTCCGGGTCTATGCCGCTCTCCGAAGCGTTCCCGGCTTCCTTCATCCGCTGCCGCGCCGCCGGGGTTAACCCCAATTCCTTAGCCCATGCCCTTAATTCTGTTTGCGCTTTGTTTGCTATGCTTACTTCTGGTCGTTGCTGCTCGTAGCCGTTGTCCCCAACAAGCATACTGTAGCCCTTTTCGTCTATAATCTGTTCGCACCGTTGCCACTTTGCATAATTGATACAATAGGCTTCCAGTGCCTTTAAGTCTTTGTCTGTAAAATCTTTTCCTTCTTCCGCTAAAATCTTGGCTACTCTGCGCCATTCCTTTTTAGCGGTATCATTTAACCACTTCGGGCATGGTTTAGGCTTATTTTTTTCTTTTTCATTTTCTTCTTTTGCCATGCTTCCACCTCATGCACTCCCCCCTATAGTAAAAATTGCCGTTTTTTTTCAAGCAAAGTTGAACTCGGGACTTTTATTTTATGTTTTTAAATTTTTATATCCCCCCTGTCAGAACGAACTCCCTATAGAACTGTTCTAACATTTCGTATAAAATCTTTTGCATTTTCTTCTTTGCCTTATAGCTGCGGTCATACTCCTTGTGTATGCGCCTATGGTTCGCTTCGCTTAGTCCTATCACGTTCGCCGCGTCCAGTCTTCTAGCCCAGGCTTCCGTTATCTCTTGTATGTGGTGGTAGTTCTCCGCGTCTATAATTCTTCCAGTCGTATAGTATTCGTAAATGTCTATGCCTAGCTGTGCTGCTGCCTGGGCGGCTCTGAACTGCTCCCAGGCTTTGCTATTATAAAACTGCTGCCGCCTGGCTTCCTGTTCGTCCCTCATGCGGCGCTGCTTATATTCTCTGTACTTCTTCCTGTCCGTTTCCCTGTGCTTATCACAGTACTTAACCCCGGCTTCTACTACCTTGTGACAGCCTGGATAACTGCATAACTTCTTTATCATGTGCCGCCCTTCTTTCGGTTAGCGCTGCCCTGGATTTCATGCAGCGCCGGAGGTTTAGGACAAACAAAAAAGAAGAACCAGACAAAGGGGTCGTTACCTCTGTCTAATTCTTCTTGTGTTTGTTCCTTAATATTACCATAAAGTTTTTATAGTTTCAACCGCTTTTATTTGATTTACCCATATACTTTTAAGAGTTTTAGGGTAGGAAAAAGGCTACCAGCCGTAGCCGATAGCCTATATATGTTACAGTGCCAGCTTATATAATACCAACTGATTAAGGCTTACGCCTTCTTCCTCTGCCTGGATTGCTAACCGCTGGTGTAATGATTTCGGAAGTCGTACATTAAACTTCCCGCTATAGTTCTCTGTTCTTTCCGGCAGCGGGATAGGTAAGTTATTTTCTAACTTAACCTCTAAATATCCTTCCATAGCTTCGTTAAGATTTTCGTACAATTCTTCCAACGTATCGCCTGTACTCTGGCAGCCGTCCAGTTCTAAGATTTTCCCGTAAAAATAATGCCCGCTTTCGTCGTTCATTTCCTTTACGATTCTTGTATACGGCAGTTCCATATAATCCTTTACTTCCATTATGTCCTACTCCTTTCTATTGCCCTTTTATATTATATCCAGGTTAGGGGATTTACTCCCCTATCCTGTTAAGTATGTCTACTATGTACGCCTTCTTTAATGGGCTTTCCTGTTTGATTGTGGTAAGGTCGCCTGTCTCTTTGTTCAAGTACTGTTTGTGGCTTCCTTTCTGTCTTACTCCTTCGTAGCCGTAAGCCCTTAGTACTTTGTCAGCTTCTTCGGGGCGTATGCCGTTCGGCTGTCTTTTCATTTTTTCAATTATCTTTTCTACGCTTGGCACTTGGTTTATCTCCTTTCTGATATTATAGTACCATATTTAGTACTATAAGTCAATTCTTTTTTGCATGTTTTTTATACTTTCTTCTGGTACAAAGTCCATGCAATCGCCGCCAGTTATTAGACTTGTCCGTATTTGCTGCTGCCAACTGCTGCCGCTTCCGGCTTCGTTCTAATTGTTTCTTTCTGTCTCTTATGGACTGCTGCCGTAGGCGTTTCTTTGCCTGTTCGCTCCCCATAGCTTCCGCCATTCTTTTATAAAGCTCTGAAAAACTGTTTACAATCTGTCTTCCCGCTTCCTGTATTGCTTTCGCTATGCGTCCGAACGCTTCTACTACTGCGTTCCATTCTTCCGGCGTTCCCTTCCATTCTTTCGGTACTTCTGTCATTACTTCCCCTTTCCTTCTATCACTGTAAGGTTTATCGGCTCTATCATATCTTCCAGCAGTACATAATATGGCTTTTTGTTTCCTGGCGCTGCTTTCAGATTCACATAGGGGAAGTGTACGAAGTACGCCAGTATTTCCATATCCGGGATATTCCGAACTTCTTTAACCGTTCCAATCTTCCCCAGGATATGCTTAATATGCTTCTGCTTAACGCCCACTTCCTTAAGCCTGGCTTCTGTGCATGTTACCCGTACTTTCTGCCCTTTTCTTATCTTCATTTCCTTTTACCCCTTTATGTGTTATTACATATCCGCTATCTGTTTCTATCGCTTCTTTGCTGCATAGAAACGGCTTATTCTGTAAATCGTCTACTATTTTCTTGACATCCTTTATATCCATTTTTTAAATCCAGCTTTCTACTACGCTTTTATGGTCTTCCTTGCTTCTCGCAAAAGGCAGCATAGCCGGGAAGCGCCTTGTAATATCTTCCCGGATTTCTTCTGCTGTGTTCCTTGTAATGATAATATTTGTAGGTGCTGTCCCTTCAAATAGCCTAGCTACATACTTGTCCGGGTAGTCGTCCGGTTTATTGAACACACATATAATAGGCTGCTTTAATTCGCTTGTGTCTATTTCTGTAAAGCTTTTTACTTCTGTCGTTTTCATTCTTCCCCGCCCTTTCTTGCTGCCAGTTCACAGTTAATAACGATTTCCTGTAAATTATAAAAATCGTCTTCGCTGATATATTCCCTTAAGTTGAATAAATCCGCTGTAAGAATCGCTGTAGCTTCCGGTATATCTACCGCTTCGTCGTCTGCTCCCACCTGGCTTTCATCTGCTCCCGCTTCCGGCTCATTCATAGCACCCGCAAGCCCTTGTTTTTCCTGGTTCTGCTGTACTTTCGTAGTGTCAGATTCTGACACCTTTTTAGACGTTTTCTTAATGGTGTTTTTCAGCGTTTCCACTACTCCGAAGTACCCAGCTTCTAGCATAGCTTCCAGCAGTTCCATTAAATCATAGTCCCTAAGATAATCTGTATACTGTCTATCGTCCCTTTCCAGGTGGAAGCCCTTATTATCAAAATACACGGTGTAACTTTCGCCTTCATGTTTGAAGCTAAAGCTTTCCTTTCCAGGTGCATACTTTCCGTCTTCGTAGCAAAGCTTCTTTCTGTAATTCTCAATGATATTTAACAGGGCGTTAATTCCTCTGCTGCCTTTGTAGGATTCTATGAAGTCCTTACTAAACGCCCCGGAATGAAGGATAGCGGTAATATAGCAGCTATACGGAAGCCCTCTGGGCGTATAATCTGGATTCAATACGCCGCCAATTTTAAAATGTGCTGTATCGGTCTTTATACTACGCCCGCCTGTTACTTCCGGGTAGTCGTCTAAATCCTGCTGCCCGCTTACCTGTTTTTCCGTTGTCTTTTCCTCTGCTGGGTACAGTCCGTTAATCATTTGTACAAAGCGCGTCCAGGTTATTTCCTCTGAATGGTCTAATCTTACGCCCCTTAAGCTGCAATCATAGTCTACGCCGTGATTATATCCGCCCGCGTGGCTTCTTCCCAGGTGTTCTATACATGCTTCCTTAAGCTTGCTTCTGTCTCCGTCATACTGCTTTACATGGGCTTCATAGAATTTCTTTACGGCTTCCGGTGTCGGCTCTTTTTTCTTCTTTTCTTCCTCTACCATTTTCTTAACTTCGCCGCTTAACATTTCCCCGGATTCAATTACTTCTTTCTGCTTATCCTCTGAAAGCCTGGAAGTTTCGTAAGCCGTGGTAAAATTCATTTTGCCATTCTTAAAGGCTTCCTTTCCTTCCTCGCACAAATTATTAGTAATACTTTCCATTTGTGCCGCTTTTCCGGTCGATACGCCTACAGCGCTTGCTATGTAATCGCGCATTTTGCCCTCTATCTGTACTTCCCCGGATTCCTTCGCCGCAATCAGATACTTCTTAAACTCTGCTACCCCTTCCGTTAACTCCCAATCGCTTAAGCGTCTGCTAAAGATATTCGCGCTATGCAGCGTAAGCATAAACATAGCTTCGGACATTTCCTTTATTTTGCAGTCAATCAGCTTAAAGCTGTCGTGTCCACGTTCGATATTAAGGACTGCTGCCGCCGTTCTTCTGTGTCCTACTATAATTCTGTCCTGTCCCGCTACCCGTCCTACTATAACTTCCTGTAGCTGCCCCACCAGTAACATATTGTCCGCCAGTTCCTCTATATCTTCCTGGGCGTACTTATTATGCTCGCTGGGAATCAGTGTACGCGGGTCTAACTTTATCTTCCGGTATTCCTCTGTAAATATAATGCCCTGGCGGCTGTTCTGGTTCAGTCTGTCGCCTACTCCTAATCTACCCATTGTTTACCCTTCCTTTCTTGTTAATCTTATATATTCTGCTGCCAGGCTCTTATAGTCCCTTGTCGCCGCGCTCCTGGGTGTTGTCTCTATAAGGCTCTTTCGCTTCTCATACGTCCAGTCTACAACCTTCTTACTGTAGCGAATATGTGTATTAAAGGTGCTGTACTCGCTTTTCTGTAAGGCTTCTTCGCCCTTCACTACGCTTATGTCGTTCGTAAACATAGTAACCAGGCATTTAACCAGGGATAAGCCTGGGTTATACGGTCTAATTTCCTCTATAACCTCTGTCAGTTCTTCCATTCCGTCTAAGGCGTTCTTATCTGCCTTAATCGGTATAATAACGTCGTCTGCTGCTGCCAGGGCGTTAAGTACATTGATTCCGACACCAGGCGGGCAGTCAATTAAACAATAGTCGTACTGTTCTTCCACCTGGTCTAATACATCCTTCAATCTTACAATCTGGTTCGCTTCCTGGTCTAACATAAGGTCTACTGCTGCCGCGTCCATATTCATATTAGCCGGGATAATGTCAAGCCCTACGCGTCCACTGCTGCGTATTACGTCTTCTGCTATTGTATCTGTATCGCGTAAGACGTTTTCCATGCTCTTATAATCATAACTATGTACCCCGAAGAACTTACTTACGTTCGCCTGTATATCGTTATCCACCAGCAAAACCCGGTATTTATAGACTGTCGCCATAATCAAAGCCAGGTTTATAGCTGTTGTACTTTTTCCTACTCCGCCTTTCAAGTTAACTATTGCTGCTGTCCTCATATTCCTAAACCTTCCTTTCCCTTAATATGGTTCGATTCCCAAAATACAGTAACCCGGTTCGATTCCTGGGTACTTATCTAAGAAATAAATGATATTTACCCTCTGTTCTCTCCCCGTGAGTACTCCTAAGTCTTTGTCGTACTCCCTTAGTACTATATCGTCGCCCGCTCTGTAGTCCCGGTCGTTCTTTCTTACTTCAAAAGACTTATAACCTTCTTCTACATCCTTGTAAAACTCCTTTTCGCATTTGATATAATGTGTTTTCGCGTCTTCCTCTGCTGCAATTCCAAAAAATAGCCAGCTATCCAGCCATTTTCCTACCTTTTCTGCTAATTCTCTTATTTTTCCCATTCCTAAACCGTCCTTTCTGCGGCAGCAGTCTTAATAAACGCTGCCGCTGTTGCATTGTTTACAGTTACCTTCGTGATATACTTTTTTCCTTGCCTTCGACCAAAGAAGTAGGCGCTTTATCTTTTGTTACTCTTTTCTTCCTAAGCAGCCCATATTATCGCAAGCCCTACAATCCGTCCCGCAAAATCCTATAAACCGCTTCGCATTTACCCGGTCTGTAAGTTTTGCCTTTTCTGCCGGGTATGTATCGCTTTTAATATCCAGGTTTTCGATAGTTCCGCACAGATACGCCTTAATTACTTCTATAGCAGCGTCTGAACCATACACTATAACAGCCTTTCCGCCGATTCTGTTAATTGTGTCGATAAAGGTAAGCTGTTCTTCTGTTGCTTTGTTACTCCCTACCTTTAATTCGATATACAGATTATTAAATCCGCCTGCTGCATACGGTAAGCATATATCGCATACCCCCGGCTTCATTCCCTGGCGCTTTAGGTCTGCCCCGGCTCTTGTGCTTCGCTTTCCTTCGTTGGCTGCATGATACATAGCCTTAAGTACCGGGGTTTGTGACTGCTCCCAGCGCGCCCAATCGAAAACGGCGGCTTGTGCCTGGGCTTCGCTTTCTCTACGCTCCATACTCTAACACCCTTTCCGCTGCTCCCTGGGCTGCCTGGGCGGCTGCTTCTGCTGCCGTTTCCAGTTCAACGCTTAAGCATTTCCCTTTTGCGCTTAATATAATTGCCTTCTTCATACAGCCGTTATCACTGTAATTTCTACAGGTTTTCATACCACACACTACGTTAGTACTGCTCATTGTCCTTATCCTTTCCCGTTATTTTCTCTGCCAGCATTAAGACATACAGCGGAAGAACCAAAAACCACACCGTACTAATTATCCATGCCGTTAACGAAGCCTTCCCGAACAGCTCCGGCGTTTCCATTGGTTCGTAGTGCCCTTCTTCTTCGTCGTTCTTACGCACCGCCCACATGATTAGCGGTACTGATATAACCGCGCATATACAATAACCCACTAGGTACACCGTAACGGCGATAAGTAACACCTTATTCATGGTCTTTTACCGCTTCTTCCTGGGCTGCTGCCGTGTTATCCTTAAGCTGCTTCTTCGCTCTGCCCGGTGTTTCTGCTATGTACTGCCCTACGGCTTTCGTAATTTCTTCTACCGCTAAAGCTGTTAATGCTCCGTCTGCTTCATTTTTCTTTAATACCGCGTCTAAAGCCTGTCCCGCTAAGGCGATACCATTAACTAAGCCTTCTTCGTAGCCGTTGTCGTAGCTTCGGTCTGTTACCCTGGATAAGTACCCGTCTAACTCCTGGCGGCTCATTCTCTTAATGCGTCTTGCTGTCTCTCTGTCGATTCCTAAAGTTTTTCCCATTCTAATTCCGTTTCCTTCCATGTCTGATTGATTCTTACGAACGTATAAGTAAAGAACGTGTAGCCTGTCTTTTCGTGTATACCTTCCCTAACGCTGTCGCCGTCCAGGTAATACGATTTTTCCAGCTTCTTAGGTAGTTTGGCTACTCTGTTGTACCAGCCCTTATCCTTTATCGGTTCTTTTCTTAAGATTGTCGGTTTTCTTAGGTTCTTAGAACTATTCCAGCGCTTGCCCTGTAAAGCGTCCGGGTCTTTTAACATGCCGTCGCTTTGCTTTATCAGATACGACGCTAATTTAGCATACTGCCCGGATTCATCCAGGGGGTTAAAATGTGTCCGCCCTCTACCCTTCCAGGCTTTCGTTATTGCCCGCTGGCTTACTTCGTCTGGTGTATTTATAACTAAGTGATGATGTAACGCTCCCTTCTTACCGATTTCCATAACATGTATATACTTAAATACCAGTCCCAGGGATTTATACAGCTTCCGCATTTCCTTTAAGAAGTCGTCCGCGTCTGCTCTCATTTCCTTCTTTCCGGCTGGACGTTCACCAAGCTTATAATCTAATACTAAGTGTGTGTCCCCTTCCTGAAAGTTCTCGTTTATCAATCTCCTTAGTTTTTTCTCTGCTGCTCTTTTGTTTACTTCTCTCTGTTCATCTGTTGTAAGCTGCTTCCTCTTTCCCCGCTTCACTCCCTTCTTGTTAAATCTGCTGCTATAATACTTTGATACCTCTATGGTATTTCCAGCCTTCACTACCTCTATGATGTACGGCATATACTAACCCACCCTATCGTTAATACTTTTATCAAGCCATAAAAGGGGCGGAAACCCCTTGAAAAATAAGCTTTTTCGTTGACTTCCGCCGTACATTTTGGTATACTTATTTATGTGAGTAAGTACAATATGTACGGCAAAGCCGCTAGATTATTTCCCGATAGTCTAGCGGCTGTTTTATTGTCTTTTGTGGCTTTCTTCGGGTGTGTGTATTCTGCCGTTAAGCAGTTTCTTTTTTCTTCTGTAATTCGTACTGGTTTACTGACAGTTCGTAGCACGTTCTAGGCTCTTTTCCCCTGTCCCCTAAGTCTTTTATATACTCGCGGCTCTGTAAGCGCCCTACGGCTTCGATACAGTCCCCTACATGCAGTTTTTCCGTTGCCCTGGTGGCTGTGCCGTTCCACATGATAGACGGGATATAATCGCTTAACTGGCTTCCGTCCTCTCTGTGCACCGCTAATAACAGGTCTGCAATCAGCAGCCCGCGCGGTGTCTCTCTAATGGGTACTTCTTTGCACAGGAAACCCGTAATAACTACCTGGTTCGTGATTCCCTTGTAATCGTCGTCTTCCTGGATAGAAAACGCCCTTACGGAAATATCCAGCTTGTCCTTAATGTTCCTGGTTCTGATTTCTCCGGTAATAAGAAGCTGCGCGCCTACTACTTCCCCTTTTTCGTCAATGTCTGCCAGGGCGTTATAGGCTGCTGTATCTTCTTCTACTACAATGGGTAAAATATCAATGATTCCGCTTTCCCGCTGCACTGCAATATTAAACTTGTAGTACTCCGTTCCTTTTTTGTCTACGCTTGCCTGTTGTGGGTAGTCCAGGACTTCCCCGTACAGTGAAATAAAATTGTTCATGCTCTCCTACTCCTTTTCCTTCTCTTTCCAGTAATATTCCTTTGTTTCTCCGCCGCTTTTAATGGTAATCGTTCCCCATGCGTCGCCGTTTCCGGTAATCTCTGCGCTTTTCTGTACTGCTGCCGCCTGGGCTTCCTGTACTTTTATGCTGCTTTCCGTCAGTGCTGCCACTGTAAAAAGGACAAGGGCTACCACTGCTATAACTGCTGCCAGGCGCTTATTTTCCTTCCTGTTCGCTCCCATACATCCCAAAAGAGAACATACGGTAATTGCTGCTAAGAAAATTTTTAAAAACATCTTTAATACTCCTTCCACTTTTCTCTAAACTTTTCCAAGCGCTTATTAAAAGCTTCCTGGTTCTGCTCCCGCTTTGGCTGCTCCTGTTTCGGTGTTCCTGGGCGCTTTCTAAGTTCCGGTCGTTCTGCTGCCGTAAGCACAATCGTATTATTTGTGTAAAAATCTACTAAGTGCTGCTGCCCGCATACCTCACAGGTATTAACTACATTGTCTTTCAGATTCTGTAAGCGGCTATTGCACTTAAGGCAGTTTCTGGCTTTCTTGTTACTTTTGCTGGCGATTCTCTTTAATATCAACTTTTCTTCGTCCCTTCTTCTGTGTCTCTTTTTGCTAATACCATTTTGGTAGCGATATAAAGCGCCTTCTGTGTTACTTCGTCCAGCCCTTCAAGAAGTAAGTTAGCTTCTTCGGCTCTTGCCTTTTTGTGTTCCATTCTCTCAACCGTTGCCGCTGTCATATTAACAGCCCCCTTTCTTCCTTCTATTCGCTGCCAGGCAGCCCCGGAAAAGTCTTTCTGTTATTTCTTCCTGGCTGCTTAAGCCTACCTTCTGCCCGGTATACGGTACACATGAAATAACCTTAGATTCTGCCGTAGTACAGTTCCTACGGGCTTCATGCTCATTTCGTGCCGGGACTAACCGGGTCTGTCTTCTGCCTAATGTTTCTACTTCTACTACAAATTTCTTCACTGTTTTACACTCCTATTTTTTATGTAATTTTCTACCGCTTCGGTTGCCCGCTTATAACACTCCGTTTCACTTTCTTCTTTGATTTTGCAAATACTACGGGTTTTCTGTTCTCCCCGGTATTCCCAGATTTCTATTAAGCCGTCGTCGTATAAGCTAAAGCGGCTGTGCATACGCAAGCTACTAAGCCGTTGGGCTTGCCTGTACACTCTATAGAATTTGCTAATCGCTATTCTGCGGTCTTCTTCTTTGCTGTTCGTCTTATACGCTCCCTTCCTTTCTTCATGCCTTTTAATACCAGGCTTAAAACCTTACATGCTATTACTGTCGCTGCCAGTAAAATAAAACATGCTGCCGTTGTTACCAAAATGATAAATACTTTCACGCTCAATTCTTTGATACCTCTAAACAAGGGTTTATTAAGACTGCTGCCACAGTCTGTTATCTTTTGTTTCTTAAGGCTGCTATTTCTGCCTTAATGTCTTTTCCGGTGTAATCAGCTAAAAGCTTTTCGCTTATCTGATACGCCCAGGACGAAGAACCCGGAAGCTGTATAGCTATTCCTATGTTTAGCTTCCCTTGCTGCATAGCCACCCGGACAAACTGCGGCGATACTCCTAAAATGTCCGCCGCTTCCGCTGGCTTTATGTTGTTATCCCTCAATTTATCCCCGCCTTTCTTGTGTATTCGCCTTCTGCATTTATCCAGGCTTAGGACTGGCTACCGTTGGTAGGCTGCATTACGCTTTTTCTTTGTTCTTTTTCGTGGTATAATTATCAAAAAACTTAAGGGGGTTTACCATGAAACACATTTCATATTCTTTTAGCAATTCTGATATAGAAGCTATCACTTTTGCCCTTACTGTCCTTCCGTCCCTGGGTATCGAAGAAACAGAATCCCAGGCGGCTATTAACTATCAGTGCTGTTGTTCTGCTGGCGAAAAGCTTCTTAAGCACGATACCAACATAGCGCCTAATGAATTTCGCGTTATCCTGGCTTCCCTTCAAGCCGTCCAGCTTATCAACCAGGGCGAACTTGAAGTAGACCAGGAAACAAAGCAGAAATGCAGCAGCTACTTATTTACTGTCAATAAGCTTGTGTCTGTCTTTGATAAGCAAATGTCATAGTTTACGCTTACTGCAATTTCATTTTCAAAATTACTATTTACAAGCTGCCGAAGTCTTTCGGCGGCTTCTTTTCTGTCTGGCGGCATTTCCCCACGCTCCTTCCCGGCTTGTTTTACCGTGTAGGCGCTTTTTCTCATTAAAAAAGCTGCTTAAAAACCTGTTAGCCTTCCATACGCTCTATAGCTGGCGTAACCGCTGCTATTTTTTCACAGTATGCAGTATCAGCTATTAGCTTGCTTCCTCTGCTGCAAGGTAGCCACCCTTGCCACTAATGCGCCGTGTGGGATTTGAACCCACGACTTACCGCTTATGAGACGGTCGCTCTAACCACTGAACTAACGGCACTTGCCGGGCGGCTGCTGCCGCCCTGGTACTTTATTTCTTATATTTTTTTAAACGTACATTCTTTAACAGGTCGTCCCAGTCTTCTTCGTCCCAATCCGGTAACTGCTCCCCCAGAAGGCTTTTAATATAACTGGAATCCTCTAACTGTTCGTCTGTAAGGTCTGCTGCAAGGTCTTTTACCAGGTTTGCATATTCTACTAACGCACCCGCCAGGTCTTCGCCTATGCTCTCAACTACTTCTTTCGCTACCTTTTCTGCTATAATCTCTTTTGCTCTGTCCTCGCTCATTTTCTTTTCTTCCTTTCGTCGTTGGTGTATAATCTTGTTAAGCAATTTTTAGTTGCTAATCCTTCAAGTGAAAGGGGGTGTGCATTATGAGCGACACCAGCCCAATCACTAAAGAAGAACTGCTTACCGCTATTACTTCTGCCCTGGCTGTTATCCGTCCAGAATTTGACGACCCAGCTTATAGCGCGGTTATCAAATTTGCCGAAGAACTGGAAACCCAGATTATGAAGCTGTAGTAAGCACAGTCACTAAAGATAGCCTGGAAAGTCGTCGTATTAAGGGTACGGCGGCTTTTCTCTTTCTTGACTATGTGATTATATTACCCCACATAGTCCACATTGTCAATAGTGTTTTTCATGTTTTTATTGACTATGTGGGATTTTAGTGTTATTGTTAGCTTACATCATAAAAGGAAAGGAGTTATACACTTTGAAAGACAGGATAAAAGCTATACGGAAGCACCCTAGCATTAACCTTAATCAAGAAGAATTTGGAAAGCGCGTAGGCGTAAAAGGAAACACAATAGGCAATTATGAACTAGGTTTACGCAATCCTTCCGAAGCTGTTATATTTTCGATTTGTCGGGAATTTAATGTTAATGAAGACTGGCTTAGAACTGGTAACGGCGATATGTTTAACCCTATGTCCGAAGACGAAGAATTAGATATGTACATAGGACGCATATCCGGCAGCGAAGATAAGTTTAAAAAGAATCTGCTTAAGGCTCTTTGTAAGCTTACGGATGAAGAATGGAACGTGCTTAAGAAAATCATTGCAGAAATGAAAGAAGGGTAGACGCTATTTACGTCCACCCTTCAACCCCAGGATATAAAAGTATATCTTCCTTAACAATCTTTCTTCCTGGATAGTATCTATAAGGTTGTGCAGCTTCTCACGCATTATAGTTAAGCCCCCCTTCCCTAGTGCTACCCATTATAAAAGATTTTGCCCGGCTTGTCTTATATTCTAAAAACATTTCCAGAATCTTGGAAATATTTTTACCGCCAGGGCTTCAAAGGTTTTACTATGGTATACTTACTTATATTCTGATTCGTACAGGTCGCTAATGCGGCAGCCTAACCCCTTGGCTATCTTTTCCAGGTTAGCCAGTGTAGGCGAAGTCTTCCCGTTTTCAATATTGTTAAGCGTGGATTTACTTACACCTGTTACGGCTGCTACAGCTTCCAGCTTTAAGCCTTTAGCTGTACGGATTTCCCATAACTTAATAATTACCATAATCTACCAGCCTTTCCGCGTGATAGATTCATGGTACTAAAATAGTAAGAAGGTGCTAATTATGGTCGAATATGACGGATATGATATTAACGAATACTATTTTGAATATCCTGTAAATGCCGCTGGTTATCTTACAATGTGCGTTTACATTTCTAAGAATTGTATTAACTGTCCGCATTGCAGATACTGCATAGCTTCCGAACTGCCGGAAGGGCGCTGGATATTAAACGAAAGATAACTTTTATACACCGCTTTAGCCTGGCTGCCACCAGATTAAAGCATAATAAAAAGCCGTCCCAGGCTGCCACCCGGAACGGCTCACGCGATACCTATAAACAAGGGCTTATAAGTAATCAAAACGCACTTAGATTATATCATAAGCCCAGCATTTTATAAAGGGGCTTATTTTTTATACCCTTTTTTAGAAAGGCTGTGATTATATGCTTATTAAATGCCCGGAATGTAACAGGGAAATTAGCAGCGCTGCCGCCTGCTGCCCTGGCTGTGGCTATCCCATTAACACCCCGCCGAAGCCTAAGAAGCAATCGAAGAAGAAAGGCGGCGGCTCTAAGCTGCCGAACGGCTACGGCTCTGTATATAAGCTATCCGGCAATCGCCGTAAACCCTGGGTAACTGCTAAAACTTTCGGCTGGATTCTGGACGAAGAAAAAGGAACGGCAAAACAGGTACAACGCCCTATAGGTTACTTCCCTACGAAGTCGGAAGCCCTGGACGCGCTGGCGAACTATAACGAAAATCCTTACGATATTGACGTACACAATATCACTTTTGAAGAAGTTTATAATAAATGGTCTGCCGAATACTTCCCCACCCTTAAGAGTAAGTCCAGCGCCCGCACCGTGATAGCTGCTTACAAATACTGCAAGCCTATCTATTCTATGCGTATGCGTGATATAAGGGTAAACCACTTAGAACAGACCATAAAGGACGCTACCGTAGGCGATAGCACTAAGGCGCGCATGAAAAGCCTTTTTAACCTTATGTACCGCTATGCTATGAAGCATGAAATAGTAGACAAAGACTACGCCGCCCTGTGTGACGGCGTGAAGAAGCCTAAGCCGACTATAGAACGTATACCATTTTCCCAGGAAGAAATAAAAACCCTGTGGGATAATATAGACTTCCCTTTTACGGATATGGTCTTAATCGGTATTTACTCCGGCTGGCGACCGCAAGAACTGGCGATATTGAAACTTGCAAACGTGGACTTAGAAGCCCGTACCTTTACAGGCGGTCTTAAGACAGAAGCCGGGATAGACAGGGTAGTACCGATACACCCGCTTATTTTCTCCCTGGTGGAAGCAAATTATAAAAAAGCCCTGGCTATGGGTAGTGAATACCTGTTTAATGATGAAAACGGGCAGCAAGGCACTTACTTAACCTACGATAAGTACCGGGGCAGATTCAAGAAAGTTATGAAGCGGGTAAACCAGAACCATAAGCCGCATGATACCCGCCACACCTTCATAACGAAGGGTAAGTATTATCAAATGGACGACTATATATTAAAAATGATTGTGGGACATGCCATTAACGACGTAACAGAAAAGACATATACGCACCGGGTAATTGAAGAACTGCGCCGGGAAATAGAGAAAATCATAGAATAGAAAAACAGGGGGCGCACCGTCTAAAGTGTGTCCCCTGTTTGTTAGTTACGCGTGTTAGTTACCTGTTAGTTTCGTGTTAGTTACCTACTCTATTTTCGGCTTTTTCACACTTTCCTACAATTCCTGTAACCCGCATAAATACTATATTCCTTAGAACTTGCCAGCGTCTGCTGCTTCCTCAACAGAAACGGCAACTGCTACTGTAGCACCAACCATTGGGTTGTTACCCATTCCGATAAGTCCCATCATCTCAACGTGAGCCGGAACTGATGAAGATCCTGCGAACTGTGCATCTGAATGCATACGTCCCATTGTATCTGTCATACCGTATGAAGCTGGTCCTGCTGCCATGTTGTCTGGGTGAAGTGTACGTCCTGTACCACCGCCTGATGCTACTGAGAAGTACTTCTTGCCCTGCTCGATACACTCTTTCTTGTATGTACCTGCTACCGGATGCTGGAAACGAGTTGGGTTTGTAGAGTTTCCTGTGATAGAAACACCAACGTTCTCGTGATGCATGATTGCAACACCTTCCTGAACATCATCTGCACCGTAACACTTAACTGTTGCACGGAGTCCATCTGAGTATGCATGCTCAGATACGATGTTGAGCTTAGCTGCCTTGTAGTCATACTGTGTCTCTACGAATGTGAATCCGTTGATACGTGAGATGATCTGTGCAGCGTCTTTTCCAAGTCCGTTAAGGATAACACGCAGTGGTTTCTGACGAACCTTGTTTGCCTTCTCAGCGATTCCGATAGCACCCTCAGCAGCTGCGAATGACTCGTGACCTGCTAAGAAACAGAAGCACTCTGTCTCCTCCTCGAGGAGCATCTTTCCAAGGTTACCATGTCCTAAACCTACCTTACGGTGATCAGCAACTGATCCAGGAATACAGAATGCCTGAAGTCCCTCTCCGATTGCTGCTGCAGCGTCTGCTGCTCTTCTACATCCTTTTTTGATTGCGATTGCTGCACCAACTGTGTATGCCCAGCAAGCGTTCTCGAAACAGATTGGCTGGATTTTCTTTACCTGATCGTAAACATCAAGTCCAGCGTCCTTTGTAATCTTTTCAGCTTCTTCGATTGAGCTGATACCATAGCTGTTAAGTACAGCATTGATCTGGTCTATTCTTCTTTCATATGATTCAAATAATGCCATTGTCGTTCTCCTTTCCTCTTATTCCTGTCTTGGATCGATGATCTTAACAGCACCCTGCTCTGGAGTTACACGACCGTATGATCCTGAAGCTTTCTCCCAAGCTGTGTTAGCGTCATCACCCTTTTTGATAAAATCTGTCATTTTTCCAAGAGAAACGAACTGGTATCCAATTACTTCATCGTTCTTGTCAAGAGCGATTCCTGTTACATAGCCCTCAGCCATCTCAAGGTAACGAACTCCCTTTGCCTTTGTTGCGTACATTGTACCAACCTGTGAGCGAAGTCCCTTTCCTAAATCCTCAAGTCCTGCTCCAACAGCAAGTCCATCATCAGAGAATGCAGACTGTGTACGACCGTAAACGATCTGTAAGAATAACTCTCTCATAGCTGTATTGATGGCATCACAAACTAAGTCTGTGTTTAATGCCTCAAGAATTGTCTTACCCTGTAAGATTTCTGCTGCCATAGCTGCAGAGTGTGTCATTCCTGAGCATCCGATAGTCTCAACTAATGCCTCTTCAATTACTCCATTCTTTACATTGAGTGAGAGCTTGCAGGCACCCTGCTGTGGTGCACACCAGCCTACACCGTGTGTAAATCCTGAAATGTCCTCAATTTTCTTAGAATGAACCCATTTTCCTTCTTCTGGGATAGGAGCTGGCTCATGTTTTGCGCCCTTAGCTACAGGACACATGTTTTCAACTTCCTTAGTGTAAATCATCTTAAGACTCCTTTCGTTATGGTTTTAACATACCCGATTTATTCTCTCATATTTTTTGTCATAAGTCTAGAGTATCATCGACAAAAAACAACAAAAATACAATATTTTTTCAAACAACATTACTATTTTTTAAGAACTACGTTGTCCTTGTCCTTAAAAATGTGGTTTGCAGGGATGACTCCGCGTACTCTTGAAAGCGGATATATGTTTGAATTTCTTCCTATTACTGTTCCCGGATTGAGTACCGAGTTGCAGCCCACCTCCACATGGTCACCAAGCATAGCGCCGAATTTCTTGCGGCCTGTTGCAATCTCCTCTTTTGTATCGTAAACATCCTTTACTACTACGAGAGTCTTGTCGCTCTTTACATTTGATGTGATAGAGCCTGCGCCCATATGTGATTTGTAGCCCAGAATTGAATCTCCTACATAGTTGTAGTGTGGCACCTGTACTGAATTAAAGATGATTACATTTTTAAGCTCTGTGGAGTTTCCTACTACTGAGCCCTTTCCTACGATTGCGCTGCCACGGATAAAAGCACACTGTCTGATTTCTGCGTCCTCGCAGATGATGAGCGGACCGTGCAGATATGCGCTGTCAAATACTGTTGCGCTCTTTGCTACCCAGATATCCTCTCCTCTTTTCTCATAGATTTCAGGGTCGAGTGTTGGTCCTATCTCCTTGATGAAATCACTTATTCCGGCAAGTGCCTCCCATGGATAAGTGAACTGTGATAAATACTCCTTTGCGATTGTTTCATCCAGATTATAGAGGTTTGTTATTTTTGCGTTTTCCATTTTTCTATGTCCTTTCTTTTATTTGTTATGTAAAAATTATTGACTATTGTTTTAACTGTCATTTTAATATTTAAACTTAAATATAAGTATTAAACATAAATATAAAAATTCATATTAATTATAGATTTAATAATTAATTATAGGCAGAACTACTCACCGAACAGCTCATGCGCGGCCGCAAGTGCCGCCTCCGACACATCATCTGCCTGTGCGCCCTCTGCTGCCATATCAAGACCAGCCAGAAATTCCTCGGGGATTCCCATCTCATTCAGGGTTGTCTCATCCGGCGCATCATCTGCCGTGCTTTGTACTTCAGCATTGTTCTGTGCATCGGCTTTGTTCTGTGCATCAGCATTGTTATGTACTTCAGCCGTGCTCTGCACTTCTTCCTCACCCGGGTTATCAAAATCAAATGATATCTGGTCATTTTCAAACTTAAGACATGTATCGAATACATTTCCCGCCTTGGAGGTGAAGCCTGTGACCTTCTTTTTGGTCTTTCCTGTGGTAAACAGCTCCGTGAGAATTTCCTCTGAAAGCTCCACCTTTGCCACAGTATGCCAAACATTGAAGCCGCACTCACACTCATATTTCCACTGTGTCTTTTTGAGAGGTCTGCCACACTTTGGACAGAGTACATTTGTCTCGATTGGCTTAGGCTTTTCGGGGAAATCAAAGGCTATATCTCCGTCTTCTGTGAGCTTTAGCGGTGCGTCAAACTTCATGCCTGTCTTTGAGACAAATCCTGATATAACTTCTGTCTTTTTCTTTGTCAGAAGCTCCTTAAGGACTGATTCCTTTATCTTGACGCTTGCGACCTTGCCCACCATAAATCGGCAGCTCTCAGGATCATCACGTCTGTTGTTCTCGCATACAAATCCAAACGGCGCCACCTGAATTTTGCCTCCGCACTTCGGACATACTACATCCTTCACTGTCTTTGGCTCTACATGGTCAAAATCAAACTGGACAGAGAGCTTCTTGTTTTCATCCTCCTTAAGCACTAGGCACGCATCGAAGCGTTTCCCGCTTTTGGATTTAAAGCCTCGTATGGTCTCGGTCTTTTTATCATTAAGAAGCTGCTTTAGGTTTGCGGCTGTGATTGTCTTTCCCGCAATCTGTCCCACCGAAAAGCGGCAGCTTCCCGGCTCATCACCCTTGTAGTTCACACAGCCATAGCCAAACGATGTCTTTTTTATCTGACCACCACAAAGCGGACAGACAACATCCTTTATTATTTCGTCCTCCACATTGTCAAAGTCAAATGCTACGACGGTGTGCATTTTCTCACTTCCCTCTGTGACCGGCTCCTTCTTTAAGACGAGACATGCGTTGAAGCGCTTTCCCGATTTTGATTTAAAGCCCTTTATCGTCTCAGTTCTGCCGTTTGCCATGAGTTCTAAAAACTGTACCTGTGACAGCTGCTTGTCTGCTATCCTTCCAACGAAGAAATGGCAGCCATCCTCTGTCTGTCTGTTATAGTTTGCACATCGGTAGCCGTATGGTGACACATATATATCGCCTCCACAGTCCGGGCATACAATGCCCTCGACCTTTTGCGGCTTTACATTTTCAAAATCAAAGGTGGCTGATACCTTGTTCGTCTGTTCATCCTTGTTGAGCTTTAAGCATGCATCAAAGCGTTTGCCGCTTTTTGACTTAAAGCCTCTAATTGTATCGGTGATTCCATCCTCAATCAGTTTTTTGACCTGTTCCTCCGGAATATCAAGTCCTGCCACCTGTCCGATATTAAAATTACATCCTGATTTATCATTTTTGTAATTGGCGCAGCCATAGCCAAACGGTGTGGTCACTATCTCACCGCCGCAGACCGGGCACTTGACACCTATCTTTCGTCTGGCCGCCGCACCTCTGGCATTTTTGCCTGCAAAGCTGCTGATGCGGTCTGCAATCTCAGGGCGCAGATTCTGCTCAATCATCTTTTCTGTCTCTTTGCGGATAAAGCTCTCAAGCTTTCCCCTGTATTCCCAGAAATCCACCGTGCCCCTTGTAATTCCGTCCAGTCCCTTTTCCCAGTTGGCTGTCATCTTTGGATTAAGAAGTGCCGGAACTGTCATGTATACGACCTCAAACACCATCTCGCCAAGGCTTTCTGGTGTGAGTATCTGTGTCTTTTTGTTCAGATTCAGATATCCTATACGGACAAGCTTCTGGATTATCTCCGCTCTCGTTGCTGAGGTGCCTATTCCTGAGCCCTTTATCTGCTCACGAAGCTCCTCGTCCTCGATAAGCTGTCCTGCATTTTCCATGGCAAGCACCATGGAGCCTGATGTATAACGCTTTGGCGGAGATGTCTTACCAAACTTGATATTATAGCCTTGGCATGCTATCTCATCCCCCGCCTTTAGCTTATCGGCAAGCTCAAGCATCACCTTGGGATTTACGACTATCTCATCATTGCTGCCGTTTGCTGTGCTGTTTTCATCTGTACTATCTGCAGTTTCAGTGTTTTTACCAAGTATTCGTGCGTTTGATTCCTCAAACAACTTCTTTTTCGGCGGATTCGCCACCTGTAAATAGCCCTCGCTCTTTAGTACCTTTGATGATGCAAAAAAACTTTCCTTATCCACATCTACGACAAGCTTCACATTCTCATACTCTGCCGGAGGATAAAAAATACTAAGGAAACGCCTGACAATCAGCTCAAATACTGCTCTTTGAAGCGATGTAAGCCCCGAAAGCTCTGTAAGCTGACCTGTCGGAATGATAGCATAGTGGTCTGTTACCTTGCTGTCATCCGTGTACTGCGTATCAGCTATGTTGGCATATAGCCTCTTTTGCATAATATGCTCCACAAAGTCTGCTGTCGGTTCAAAACCTTTAAGCCTGCTTATATTTTTTCCAATCTCCTTTGCCACAGCGCTTGAGAGCACCCTGGCATCTGTTCTAGGATAGGTGGTGAGCTTTTTTTCATACAGATCCTGAGCCACCTGTAATGTCTCATCAGGGCTGATTTTAAACTTCTTTGAGCACTCTGCCTGCAGCTCCGCCAGGTTGAAAAGAAGCGGTGCTCTTTTTTTAGTAATATTCTTAACTATAGATTTAACTTTTGCCTGTTTGCCGTTTAATTCTTCAATTAAAGCGAGTGCATCTTTTTCCTCTTTGAAGCCGTTTTCCTTGTATAAAAGCGGTGATTCAAAGTACCTTGAGCCTTCTACAGCCTTCCACTCTGCCTCTACACCGGCATCCGTAAACCTGCCGATTACCCTGTAAAACGGAGTCTCCTTAAAGTTTCTGATTTCGCGCTCACGGATTACTACCATTCCAAGCACACATGTCATCACTCGTCCGACCGCGATTGCCGTGTACGAGCGTGTACCCGCTGCATCGTTTAGCAGATTGCCGTATTTGACCGACATGACACGCGAAAAGTTGATGCCCATCGCATAGTCCTCGATGGTACGCATGATGCCGCTCTTTCCGAGGTTTGCATACGCACTCATAGGCTTTGCCTCTTTTATGCCTCTTAGGATTTCCTCCTCGGTCTGCGAATCTATCCAGACTCGAAGCTCCTCCATGCCTTCCCTGACACCACCAAAGTTTCTGATATTCTCCTCGATGGTCTGTCCTTCTTTTCCGGCATCACCTGCCCAGTAAACTCTGTCAATGTCCTCTCTCTGCAAAAGAGCGTGCACAATATTGTACTGCTTGCGCACGCTGTCTATCACATCATATTTGTATTCCTTTGGCAGAAACGGCAGATCCTCAAGACGCCATTTCTTATATTTCATGTCGTAGGACTCAGGGTAGACCAGCCCGACCAGATGTCCCACGCACCATGAAATCACATATTCTCCATTTTCTATATAACCGTCATTGCGTCCGCTCACCCGCAGCACCTTCGCAAATTCCTGTGCCACGGATGGCTTCTCTGTTATTATCAGTGATTTTCCCATAAGCTCCTCTATAATTCATTCATGTTGATGAGCTTGAATCTAGGGTCTCTGACCACATAGCTTTGCAGTGCAGGCTCAAAATCCGTTGCCGAAAACAGATAATAGTCATCAGATGTAAGCCTTGCCTGCTCCATAGCCATAGCCATATTCTCGCACATATCCATAGTCATCATTGGCTTGTCCCAGTTGCAGAAGCCGATGATACTCCTTCTATCCTCACTCTGAGCCACGATGTCTATGCGGCCTGTCTTTCCAATCCATGTACCCACACGCTTTATGGTAAACGGAAGCTGTCCCATCTGATTTAATATAAGCAGATACTCTGTGCAGACCTCCCTGAAATATCTCTCAAGATACGCATCAAGCTCTTTTTCTATATATGTATCATAAAACTCTTCCGGTGAAAGCAGATACAGATTAGACATATTCGGATAGACAAACTTAAACCAGAAATTAACAAATGTGTCTTTTATCTGATATACGCCCTTCTTTGCATTTTCCCATCCGCCGGTCTCAAATGAAACTACTTTCTCCACGATATTGAAGTTGGCAAGATTCTTTAAATATACGCTGATTTTGGCACGTGAAAATCCTGTCGCATGGAAAATATCATTGAGCTTGTTCTCACCTCTTGCGATTGCTGCAAGTATTGTACTATATGCTGAAAGCTCTCGAAGCTCTGCGGATATAACAGCATCCGCCTCACCATACAGTGCTCCCGATGGTGTCAATACGAGCCTGCATATATTATCCTTAAAGGATTTAGCTGAATCCCACTTATCCAGATATGCCGGAACTCCACCGATTGCTCCGTAAATTCTCACGATTTCCGCGACCGGAAGACTTTCAAAATGTCTTACAACCTCAAGGAAATTGAGCGATTCAAGCTTCATTTCGGCTCCCTTAAACTGCTCTGCTGCCTCTTGTGTGGCCCAGACTGTAGATGATGTGGCAAGTATTATAAGTACAGGTCCCGGATACAGCTTGTGCTTTTTAAGCTTTGCAACTGCTTCCATAAATGATGCATCCCTCTTTGCCACAAACTGTGCCTCATCGATTATCACGACAAGCTTGGAAGGGTCTCCTGATTTGATTCTCGCGAAGTACTCCTCATATGTCTGTCTGCTCAGGCTCACCTTGTACTGACGGCTTATCTCCTCCCCCATCATCTCAAGCTGATGCTCTGGCGATGCCTGTCTGCATCTGTAGTAAAAGAATTTCTTTCCGCCACAAAATTCCTTTATGAGCTCCTCCTTTTGACAGCCTCTCCTTCCGTAGAGCACTACGAGCTGGTTACCCGACTCTTTATAGAGCTGCTCAAGTTTCTCTAATTCTGTGTGTTTTGCTTTCATAAATATTCCTCCAAAATAATCAACTGGAAATATTATATCACAATTTAACACATATACAAATAGATTTTAATTATAATTTCCGAGCTCCTATTGTAGCTTTCACTTTATTTCTGACAAACATATAGCAGATAGCCTGCATGATGATTGTCGCTATCCATGAACCGGGATATGATATAAACAGGAAAAACAGCGACCTGTGGCTTGGAAACAGACCATATATCCAGATGATTCTGACTCCGACTGTTCCTATTATAGAAAGTATCATAGGTACAGTTGAGTATCCCATTCCTCTTAGTGCTCCCGGAAAGAGGTCCATGATTCCACACAGGAAATATGGGATTGTTGTAATCGAAATAATCTCAAGTCCTGATTTAATTACCTCGCTATTACTTGTATATATGCCAAGTATCTGTGTTCCAAATATGTATGAAGCACTTCCCATCACAAGTGCTACCGCGGTCGTGAGAAACAGACAGTCTATCAGTACCCTGTCCATTCTCTTTTGTTTTCCTACCGCATAGTTCTGGCTCGTGAAGCTCATGCAGGCCTGTGTGATTGAGTTGACAGATACATACAAAAAGCCAAGTATATTGTTTGCCGCCGTATATCCAGCCATTGCTATTGAGCCAAAGGAATTGACTGATGACTGAAGCATGGCATTTGAGATATTTATGACTGTGCTCTGTATGCCGGCCGGAATTCCCACCTGAAATATCTGAAGCATATATTCCTTATCAATCGCAAGCTTATTAAAGCAGAGCTTATAGCTGGTATCTGCTTTGCTCAAACAATATAATACAAGCACGCTGGAAACAAACTGCGAAACAATTGTACCGATTGCAACACCTGCAACATCCAGTTTGCACACTATTACAAAAAACAGATTGAGCAGTGCATTGATACAGCCTGAAATAATCAAAAAGATAAGAGGTCTCTTTGTATCGCCGACAGCACGCAAAATCGCCGCACCATAGTTATAAAGCATAAAAAACGGCATACCGCAAAAATAAATCCTCATATAAATAGTGGAAAGACCTATGACATCATCCGGTGTACCCATGATTTCCAGCGCACCCCTTGCAAAAATAACACCGACCATACCCATCACAATACCACTTATGAGTGCAATCATAATAGAGGTGTGCACCGTCTTAGACATCTCCTCATCCTTGCCTGCCGCATAAAATCTGGCAGCGAGCACATTCGCACCAAGCGATATACCCATAAACAAATTGACAAACACATTGATAAGTGCCGTAGTAGAACCAACAGCCGCCAGTGATTTACTTCCACTAAACTGTCCCACGACAATAATATCCACAGCATTAAACGCTAACTGCAAAATACCCGAAATCATAAGTGGCAACGCAAATGAAATAAGCTTATCCATTATTGAACCGTTCACCATATCAATTTCATACTTATTATTCTTCACTTATATCTACCTCTTAAATATATTCTACTCAGATTATCTATTTTACCACGATAAAATATAAATTCAAGCAATAATAAGTTAAACGAAAGTAAAAAAAGAGAGCCCCTTTTAAGGGACCCTGCTTTTGCATAATAATGAATTTCCAATGAATTGCCAAATCTACTTCTTTGTGATGTACCCCTGTGCCTTAAGAAGCTCTGCACAAAGCACTGCTCCACCGGCTGCACCACGTACTGTGTTGTGTGAGAGTCCGACGAATTTCCAGTCATAGACTGTATCCTCTCTGAGACGTCCGACATTGATTCCCATACCATGCTCATAATCCACATCAAGTGCAACCTGAGGACGATTATCCTCTTCACAGTATCTGATGAACTGCTTTGGTGCGCTTGGAAGCTCAAGCTCCTGTGGTACTCCGCTGAACTTCTCGAGTGCCTCGATGAGCTGCTCCTTTGTAGGGTTCTTTTTGAACTTGACAAATACAGCTGCTGTATGACCGTTTAATACAGGAACACGGATACACTGGCATGTGATAACCGGTGACTCTGCAGGAACAATCTGTTTTTTCTCATCATCCACATATCCCCAGAGACGAAGTGGCTCTTTCTCGGATTTTTCTTCCTCTCCACCGATGAATGGAATGATGTTTCCAACCATCTCAGGCCAGTCCTTGAATGTCTTTCCGGCACCTGAGATTGCCTGATATGTTGTAGCAACAACCTCATATGGCTCAAACTCTTTCCATGCTGTAAGAACCGGAGCATATGACTGGATTGAGCAGTTTGGCTTTACTGCTACGAAGCCTCTCTTTGTACCGAGACGCTCCTTCTGATATTTGATAACCTCCATGTGCTGTGGGTTGATTTCAGGTACAACCATTGGCACATCAGGTGTCCATCTGTGGGCACTATTGTTTGAAACTACAGGAGTCTCTGTCTTTGCGTAGTCCTCCTCGATCTTCTTGATCTCGTCCTTTGACATATCAACGGCTGAGAATACGAAGTCAACCTGTGAAGCAACCTCTTCTACCTCATTGACGTTCTTTACGATGATTTTCTTAACTGCCTCAGGCATTGGTGTGTCCATTTTCCATCTATCACCAACGGCGTCCTCGTATGTCTTGCCTGCACTTCTTGGGCTTGCTGCAATTGTTGTTACCTCAAACCATGGATGATTCTCTAAAAGAGAAATAAATCTCTGTCCTACCATTCCTGTTCCACCGAGGATACCTACTTTAAGCTTTTCACTCATTACTCTAATCTCCCTATCTTCTAGATTTTCTTCGACCATGTCATACACTATACTTTGACATTAAAATCAGGTTTTGTCCGTCTGTCGCGTACAACTGTCTTTATAGGAAATATATTACTTGAAACTCTAATGAAAAACAAGGAAAAAACTATATTAAATTAATAATTTTTCTCCCTGTTTTTTGTAAAATATGCACAAAAACTATACTTCATCCTGCCAATTTGACTTCATATACTCGTCGTAAACGGCAATTACCTTGTCCATTGATGTCTTTGATGGTGCTCCAACTGTACACCTTGTGCTGACACAAGTCTCCAATGAAATGGCATCAAATACATCCTTCTCAAATACCGGAGAGATAGCCTTGAGCTCGTCAATGCTCATATCGTCGATTGCAATACCCTTGTCGATGCAGTAAAGCACTATTCTTCCTACAATACCATGTGCATCCCTAAACGGTACACCCTTTTTAACGAGATAATCAGCTGCATCTGTGGCATTTGTAAAGCCATTGTTTGCACTCTTTCTCATCACGTCCTTGTTAAACTTCATTGTATCAATCATTCCTGTAAAAAGTGCGATACATCCTTTTGCAGTGTCGAATGCATCAAATGCCAGCTCCTTATCCTCCTGCATATCCTTGTTGTACGCAAGCGGAATACCCTTCATGGTGGTGAGAAGCGACATGAGCGCACCGTATACACGGCCTGTCTTTCCTCTGACAAGCTCTGCTATATCAGGATTTTTCTTCTGTGGCATGATTGAGCTTCCTGTGCTGTACGCATCGTCAATCTCAACAAACTGGTACTCGTTTGAATTCCATATGATAATTTCCTCAGAAAAACGTGACAGATGCATCATGATAGTTGAAAGAGCCGATAAAAACTCAATCAGATAATCTCTGTCTGACACACCATCCATACTGTTAAGTGTCGGTCCGTAAAAATCCAGAAGCTGTGCTGTATAGTCCCTATCAAGCGGATATGTAGTGCCTGCGAGTGCTCCTGAGCCAAGCGGACAATAGTTCATTCTCTTATATATATCGCACAGTCTTGATCTGTCCCTCTTAAACATCTCAAAATATGCGCCCATATGGTGAGCCAGAGTGATTGGCTGGGCCTTCTGCAGATGTGTAAAGCCCGGCATGATAGTCTGTGTGTTTTCTTTCATAATCTTAAGGATAACAGCTAAAAGCTCCTTAAGCTCATTATCAGTCTCCTTCACTGTCTTTCTGGTGAAAAGACGCATGTCAAGAGCTACCTGGTCGTTTCTGCTTCGGCCTGTGTGAAGCTTCTTTCCCGTGTCACCAAGCCTGTCTATGAGTGTAGCCTCAACGAAGCTGTGGATATCCTCATACTTTGAGCTGATTTCAAGCTTCCCTGACTCTACCTCCTTAAGTATCTGTTTTAGGCAAGCCACTATATCGTTGCTCTCTGCCTGTGAAATTATGCCCTGCTTTCCAAGCATCGTGACATGGGCGATGCTGCCCTCTATATCCTCTTTATAAAACTTCTGATCAAATGAAATGGACGCATTGAAATTGTAAACGAGCTGATCTGTCTCCTTTGTGAAACGTCCTCCCCATAACTGTGCCATGAGATTCCTCCTTGATTATTAAATGATGATTTATTTTCATGTATCACAATGTATTGTATAAAAATAAGATGTGATACCGCCGTCTGCTCTAAACAGCCGCTTTACTGTGCTAAATTATATAATAATTTTTGCTGTCACGCAACCACATTTTCACCCACGTGCTGCAATCTCTCTGTCACGCTGTTCCTTGGAAAATACACAGCCGCAGTAGTACTGCCTGTACATATCATACTGCTTTGATATTTCCGTGGACTTTTTATAGCCCTCTTTCTTCTTAAAATCAGAGAAAAGATATCGCACTCCATATTGGCTCTCTAAGTCTTTTCCTATCTCATTGAGCTTTTCGGCATTCTTCAACGGGCTGATGGAAAGTGTCGTAGTAAAAAAATCAAAGCCTTGCTCCCTTGCATACTGTGCACTCTCCTCAAGACGCAGCCTGTAACACTTAAAGCACCTCTCCCCGCCCTCAGGCACAGCCTCCATGCCGCGTGCCATATCGTAAAAGCGCCTGGTGTCGTACACACCCTCCACAAAGTGAACCGGATTTTTCACCGGAAACTCATCTATAAAGCGCTTCTGCTCCTGTGCTCTCATGTGATATTCCTCTGGCGGATAAATGTTTGGATTGTAATAAAATACCGTCACCTTAAAATACTCCGAGAGCGTCTGTATGCAGTATGTGCTGCACGGCCCACAGCAGCTATGAAGCAAAAGACGTGGAGTGCAGTTATTGTCCACACAATTTTCTTTTATTAAATCTTCCATTAATTTTTGATAATTTATTTTATTTGCCATATTATATTATTTCTTTCTCAAAATTCAAATTTTTTTGACATATCCCAAAATATTATTTCAGGTAACTATTCTGCATATTTACTATTCTGATTAATTACTATTTCTGATATAAGCTGCATAATACGAACAAGGGCCGGAAGTCTCCTCCCGGCCCGGCTCATACTAATCCTCTTCTTCATATCCGAACATTAGTCTAAAAATCTTTTTTCCTGTTTCAGTCTTGAATATGTGCTTGTATGCCTTGTCGATTGCACGGTTTCCCGCATCATCCTCATACAGATTTACGAGGAAATCAGCCTCAACGAGTATCTGATAATCAAGACCATCTATATTGTCATATGTGTGATGGTGACCTATGAGAAAACAAATTCTTTCAACTATGTAATTCTCAAAACCAAGCTGTGAGAGCATCTTCTGAGCGATTATCGGTCCCTCCTGCTCCTGAAGCTTTCCATCGCACCTGCCATACTTCTCCTCCGCCACACGTATGCCGATATCGTGTGTGTAAGCCGCTGCCTCAAGTATAAAGAGCGAGGCATCATCAAGCTCCTCTCCTATACCGATAAGCCTTGCATAGCTGTGCACCTTGGTGAAATGCTGGATTCTCTTTGGATCGCCATCATAGTAGGCAATCATATCCATAAACAAGTCGTCTAACTGTTGTTTACTATAACTGTCACTATCCATTTAATATATTTTTCTCCTGATAATATGTTAATTAGTCTCATTGCCGGCTTTTGCACCGACAATGATAACATACTACAAAGCGATCATTTTTTCAATATTTTTACAAAAATATTTCTTATTTTTTGAAATCACTATGTTGTTTGTCACACTGTTATGCGGGAACAGTAACATCACTACTTTGCATCACGGAAAAATCCCCTGAATGCGAATTCTGACAAAGGCTTCTTGTAAAGCAGCTCTCCTATCAATATCTCAAGCGCTCCACCTGCAAAAATAGCAATATAGCCTAGCAATGCCACCACCGGGAGTCCAAGCTTAAAAACAGCATTAGAAACCGGCACAAACGCTGCTCCTGAAAACACAGTAAAAACGCCCATAAACAAAACCATGAATACGATAAAGCCAAGTACATAATACTTATAGCATATGCTTGTGTACAGATATACTGTCAACAGCTCAACATCGAGCGTAAAAAGTGTGAAGATAAGCTGTTTCTTATCTGCTACGGAATTCTGTATCAGAATGACTCTTTCTATTACCAAAAATGTGAAAACAACAAGATTGATTACCGTGCTTGACATCACCGGAATGTATATCTGCAGCTTCTTTTTCAGTGATGTGGACTGGATAAGCTCTGACACATCCATCGACATGATGAGCTGAAATGTGAACATCCCGCACATCATAAAGTATACACCACCTATGATGGAAGTTCCCTTGCTCATTATATCGGATGCAATTCCGATTACTGCAAAGAATACAAACATGATCACATTCAACTTCAGTTTATAGCCATATCTCAATAATTTAAATCCTAATTTAATATCTTTCAGCATAATATTTCTCCTTTTCAAATATACTTCCAATTTAAAATGCCTCTACACATCAACATATGATCTGCGGATACGCACCATCATATGATAATATGTCGCTGCTATCACTCCTACAAGCACCACTGCTAACACAGGTGCGATAAACCAAATTTTTGCGCCATAAATCAAAACAGCTATACTACCTGCAATTGCCGGGAAGATAACTATAAGCGCCAGCAGATAAATATACATTCCCAGATCCATGTATCTGAATATATTTAATGAGCCAACCGAAACAATTGAAGATATCATAATAATGTCAAATATCGACCAAATATTAACTCCAAATTTAATAAATGGCATTGAAGCAATGAGTATTGTAATTCCAATACGCAGCGGTCTTATAAGTATATCCACAAGAACTGCATTCTCAAAGTATCTTACTCCGTTAAAACCTGTCTTTAAAAAATGCATGCCAAATGCATTCTTCTTGCACATACAGCCAAAGCAGAAATAGTCCTGCACCACCTCGCACATCATATAAAAATCATAAACAATTACTATAACTCCTATCCATGCCCAGACTGTTTTCGAACAGGCAATTAGCATTGATGTAAAAATTGCTAAAAGCGGAATCAGTATATTTGTTATAAGACGATACTTGAGATTAGTCATAACACGGTAATCCCTGACGTATGTTAGAGCTACATATTTTTGTGAAACGTTTTTTTCATTCATACTTCCTGACATATTTTCCATAACACCTCACCTCGCACTAGCGCATCACAATCTTTGTGTTATTTTTCATGACCGCAACGCTTATCTGGTAAAGTGTCGGAATCTCCTTTGTCACATTAAGTCCTACGAGCTTATCTATGTTTTCCGCCAAGCATATGCCCTCGAAGCCGTACGGATTTTTGGTCATTGAATAAAGCACCTTACCGGCAGCCTCTGTATCTGCTGCATCACCTTTAATCAGGATATATTTTTCCTTTAAATCCTCGACAAAGCCCTGCTCCACAATCTGTCCGTTTTCCATTATAATGGCATAATCGGTGATATTTTCCATATCTGAGATATTGTGCGTAGAGAAAAATACGCTGCGCTTTCCGTTGCCCTCATGGATATACTCGCCAATCATCTGGCACAGCTTATCTCTCATAAGCGGATCAAGCGGCGATGCCGGCTCATCCAGCAAAAGAAGGTCTGTCTTTCGCGCCATGACCCCTGCCAGCATGAGCTTCATCTTCATACCATCCGAAAATGAATTGTTGGCCTTCTTCATATCAATGCTGCCATGCGAAAATATTGCAAGCTCCTCACAATATCTGTGAAAATCATCTGCAGAAAAATCCTCAAACATCAGCTTGCTGATTTCCTCGATATCCTTAACCGTCCACTGTGGCAGATAGTATTTGCCCGGTCCTGTGTATCCTATGCGGTTTTTAACATCTCCCGAATTTTCCTTCTGCTTGTCGGAATACTGTCCGAAATAAGTGATGTCACCTTTATAGTCAAGCCTGATTCCTGCTAAAATATTTAAAAGTGTTGTCTTTCCTGCTCCGTTTTCTCCGATTAAGGCTGTGGCAAAGCCCTGCGGTATTGCGAAATTCTCCACATCCAGTGTGAAGTTTTTAAGCTTCTTTGTGATTTTTGCTGCCTCAATTGCATTCTTTGTTGTCATTTTCATTCCTCCTGACTCATTTTCATATCCTTATTAAATATGAACTGATTCTTACTTAAATTTTGCCTTGTTTGTAGCTACCCATAATCATTATATTAAATAAATCTTGATATAATTTGTGTTACAAACTCCATTAATAGCTGACCTAATGCTGTCATCACTATATTTATTATACTCATAACCAATCTACTCCTGTCATTCTACATCAAGCAATGCCTCAAGCATTCCCTTAAGCTCGTCGTTCGAGATTCCGGCTACCTCAGCCGCGGCTATCGCGTCTGTCAGCGACTCCTCCACCTTGCGCAAATGCTGCTCCTTTATCATCTCACTGTCCTGTGCATTGACATAAAAGCCCTTGCCCTGTGCCGCTGTGATGAGTCCCTCATCTGCAAGCTGTTCATAAGCCTTCATCGTGGTTATCACGCTGATTTTCAGGTCCTTCGCCAGTCCTCTTATCGACGGAAGGAACTCCCCCTGCTCATACCTGCCGGCCAAAATATCTGTCTTGAAGCTGTCAGCTATCTGCTGATAGATTGGCACTCCTGAATTTTGCCTCAGCCTCATATGCTACCTCCGTACTGTATTTATTAACTGTTTATGTGTTATATATACACTATATACATTTTAATGTCAATACCTTTCTATAATTATCTCTCTAAAAATGTCAACTCAAAATTTTGATTTGACATACACCCTTATATCTGCTAATATAATATAGCTTGCCGATATGGCTCAGTAGGTAGAGCGACGCACTCGTAATGCGTAGGCCACCGGTTCGATCCCGGTTATCGGCTTCATACATAAAAAACACCTCATTCAAAACTGAATGAGGTGTTTTTTTATTACAAAAATCCCTCTTGACATTTATAAAAAATATATTAAAATTATCTCGTTGGTTTATTTTTAGTAAACAAAAAATCTATTATTAAACCTACAGTAAATATAACATAAAATGTATTAGAAAAGGAAGTAAACATGGATATCGGACATCGTATGAAGGAGCTTCGTATCCAGTACGGACTTACCCAGCAGGAGCTTGCTGACAGGGCTGAGCTGACGAAGGGATTTATCTCCCAGCTTGAGCGAAATCAGAATTCACCGTCAGTCGGCACCCTGCTTGATATCATCCAGTGCCTGGGTATGACACCGGCGGAGTTTTTTACGGATTCGGAACCTGAGCAGATTGTATACAAGGCAAACGACTATTTCGAGAAAATTGACGAGGGAAAAAACAGCAAGGTGGAATGGATCATTCCAAACGCACAGACCCGCTCCATGGAGCCTGTCAGGCTCACTCTTCATCCGGGCGGCAGTTCTGAAATATATCTGCCTCAGGAGTGTGAGGAGTTTGGATATGTGATAAAGGGCACAGTGAAGCTTTGCTATGGTGGCAAAGTGCACACCGTAAAGGCCGGTGAGTCCTTTTATTTTAAAGCCGGTAAGAAGCATTTTATTGAAAATAAGTCTTCAAAGGATGCCATGCTCATATGGGTCAGCAATCCTCCAAGCTTCTGACGCTTCCCCTGCAGAAGCTCTTTTATAGGGCTGTAATTACTGCCGGCCACATTTTTAGTGTGTACAGCAGCAAATTATAAACATACAGTTCCTATCAGTACTATAATTACATGAGAAAGGTTTACACCATGGGAAAGAAATTAATTGATTTTATTGATATCACAAAGTCATACAACGGCAATGTTGTACTCGACGATTTAAATCTATACATCAGGGAGAATGAGTTTCTGACGCTGCTTGGACCATCAGGCTGCGGAAAGACCACCACACTTCGCATGCTCGGTGGCTTTGAGACACCTGACAAGGGAAAAATCATGTTTGATTCAAAGGACATCACAAATATGCCTGCAAACGAGAGAAATCTGAACACTGTTTTCCAGAAATACTCTCTTTTCCCTCATATGACAATAGCTGAAAACATCGCGTTTGGTCTTAAAATAAAGAAAAAAAGCAAGGCTTACATAGATGACAAAATAAAGTATGCATTAAAGCTCGTCAATCTCGACGGCTTTGAAAACCGCTCTGTAGATTCTCTTAGCGGAGGCCAGCAGCAGCGTATCGCTATTGCAAGAGCTATTGTAAACGAGCCTAAGGTACTGCTGTTAGACGAGCCCCTTGGCGCTCTCGACTTAAAGCTGCGCCAGAGCATGCAGTATGAGCTTATCCGCTTCAAAAATGAGCTCGGTATCACCTTCGTCTACGTCACACACGACCAGGAGGAGGCGCTTACCATGTCTGACACCATCGTAGTCATGAATCAGGGCTATATCCAGCAGATTGGCACACCTGAGGACATTTACAATGAGCCTGAAAATGCCTTTGTTGCTGACTTTATCGGACACAGCAATATCATCGACGGTGTTATGATAAAGGATAAGCTTGTCGAGATACTCGGTGTAAAGATGCCTTGTGTGGACGAGGGCTTTGGTGAGAACACGCCTGTCGATATAGTCATCCGCCCGGAGGATGTGGAGCTGGTGCCTGCGGAGGACGGCTACATGCAGGGCGATGTCGTGTCAAATATCTTCAAGGGAGTGCACTATGAGCTTGAGGTAAAGGCAAACGGCTACGACTGGATGGTACACACCACCAAATATGTAGAGGTCGGCAGTCATGTGGGTATCAAGGTGATTCCATTTAATATCCAGGTAATGCACAAGCCTGAGTCCTCAGATGAAAAGGCGGTGGAGATAGATGTCTAAAATAAAGAAACAGCTGCTCGCAGGGCCGTACCTCATATGGATTATCGGATTTATCATACTTCCGCTTTTCATGATTGTGTACTATGCATTTAAAAGCTCTGACGGAGGCTTCACATTTGAATATGTGGCTGCAATAGCACAGCACACCAATATCAAGGCACTGCTTTTATCCCTGCGACTTGGAATCATATGCACCATAATATGCCTGGTGCTGTCCTATCCGCTTGCGATGATTTTAAACGGCTTAAAGATTAAAAACCAAAGCTTTGTGGTATTTGTTTTCATGCTTCCTATGTGGATGAACTTTATGCTTCGAATACTCGCATGGAAACAGCTTTTGTCCAAAAACGGTGTCATCAACTCGATACTCACCACTCTCGGACTGCCGGGCTTCAACATCATGAATACCTCCGGAGCAGTCGTGCTTGGCATGGTCTATGACTTTCTGCCATTCATGCTGCTGCCTATATACAACTCAATGACCAGAATCAAAAACGACTGGATTGAGGCGGCTCTTGACCTCGGTGCAAACAAAGTCACAATATTTTTCAAGATTATACTGCCACTTACAGTGTCCGGTGTCATAAGCGGAATCGTAATGGTTTTCGTGCCATCACTCACATCCTTTGCCATCTCACAGATACTCGGTGGCGGAAAGGTCCTGCTCATCGGAAATATCATAGAACAGGATTTCGTCCATGGCTCGCAGTGGGGCGCAGGAAGCGGTCTCTCACTCGTGCTCATGGTATTCGTATTAATCAGCATGGCACTCGTCAATCTGTTTGATAAGGAAGGAGACCAAAGCGCATTATGGTAAAAAAAATAGCATCAAGGATATATATGGGACTGATTTTTTTGTTTCTGTATCTACCTATCGTTGTATTAATAGTACTCTCCTTCAACAACTCCAAATCCAAGGTTAAATGGGGAGGCTTCACGCTCGACTGGTACATAAAGTGCTTTCAAAGTGAGCGGATTATGTCGGCATTTTCTACAACACTGCAGATTACGCTGCTTGCAGCTGTGATTTCTACAATAATAGGAACTCTCGCAGCCATGGGTATAAGCGCCATGAAGAAACGTAACCAGACAATCTATCTGGGCGCTACAAACATCCCGATGCTCAATGCAGATATCGTGACCGGTATCTCAATGATGCTTTTGTTTGTAAAATTCATGAATCTGGGCTTTGTGACAGTGCTTATCGCACACATCACGTTCAATATCCCTTATGTGATACTCAATGTGCTTCCAAAGCTCAAGCAGACCAACAAATACACCTATGAGGCCGCACTTGACCTGGGCGCATCACCTCTATATGCATTTTTCAAGGTCACCTGGCCTGAAATAAGCCCCGGAGTGTTCTCCGGCTTTATGATGGCGGTCACAATGTCACTCGATGATTTCTCCATCACCTACTTTACGAAGGGTGCCGGAGTAAACACACTCTCAACCATGCTCTACACAGAGCTGAAAAAGGGTGTAAAGCCGGAGCTGTATGCTCTGTCAACCATACTTTTCTTCACAGTGCTGCTGCTTTTGGTTGTGGTAAACATCAACTCAAACCAGATACCTGTCAGCGCCTCAAAGAAGCCTGCAAGGGCTAAAAAGCTGCGCATCGTAAAGCGTAGTGTGAGCATCGCAATTGTTGCAGTACTCGTAATCGGCTGCTTTTCGGTATTTACCATAAGCGCCGGAAGCACGAACAATGACAATGCCATAACAGTGCTAAACTACGGTAAATACATCGATGAATCAGTAATCGACAGCTTCGAGCAGGAAACCGGAATCACCATTAAATACGAGGAATACGAAGAGCCTGAGGAGATGTACACAAAGTACAAGTCCGGTGCCATCGATTATGATGTCATCTGCACCTCTGACTACATCATCGAGAAGCTCATAAGTGAGGGTGAGGTCAACAAGATAGACTACAGCTCAATGCCAAACTATCAAAATGTAAATCAGGATATAATCGACATGTCCGCATCCTTTGACCCGACACATGAATACACTGTGCCTTATTTCTACGGCACACTCGGCATACTATACAATAAAAAGATGGCTGATGCATCAGACCTAAATACCTGGGACTGCCTGTGGAACGGCAAATACAAGGACAACATGATTATGATTAATTCTGTCCGTGATGCCTTTACTCCCGCCCTTCGCACACTTGGCTACTCGATAAACGAGACAGACACAGCAAAGCTCGATGAAGCATTTGATATACTGAACAAACAAAGCAGTGATGTGCTCGCCTACTACGTGGATGAGACCTGTGATGAGATGGTTGCTGAAAATGCAGCAATCGCAGTGTGCTACTCCGGTGAGGCAGCTGCCGCCATGGCTGAAAATGATAACCTGGACTATATCGTACCAAAAGAGGGCTCAAACCTCTGGATTGACTCATGGTTTATTCCAAAGACATGCAAGAATAAAGAGGGCGCACAGGAATTTTTGAACTATATCTGCAGTGATGAGCCGGCACAGCTCAACTTTGAATATGTATACTATGCATCACCTATCCAGTCTGTCATCGACAGCCAGGATGCGGAAACAAAGAAAAATGAGGCGATTAATCCTCCTTCCGATATGCTCAAAAACTGTGAAGTATACAGAGCTTTAAATGATGATGACGCAACTCTTTACAACACACTGTGGCAGAGGCTCAAATCAGATTAAAAATGGATTGCGCAGCTGTATTTTGTATGATGTCACAAAAATGAAGCCTAAAAATTGTAAAAAAATACATATTGCAAACTTCAACAAACAATGATAGAGTAAAACCCACGAAGCGCCCTGCTTCGTGGGTTTTACTTTTCCACGGGATCCGATATTTTTATGCTCCGCAAGGAGATTCATGAAATACACGGAGTTTTTACATACTATAGAAACAGAAATAACCGCAAGACTTGACAATAATTTCAAGCTTACCATCCATCCTGTCAAAAAGAACAATGGGATGATCTACGACGGATTGGTGATTATCAATCCCAAATTCAATATAGCACCGACTATTTATCTCAATCCTTACTACCATTGGTATCTTGATGGTGTATCCATTGATTCTATTCTCGATGCAATTTTATCCACCTACAATGATTTCAAGCCAACTGAAGATTTTGACATAAGCTTCTGTGATGATTTTTCCAAAGTAAAGGAGAAAATAATTTTCCAGCTCATAAGCTACGACAAAAACCAAAAGCAGCTAAAGGACGTGCCCTATATCAAATATCTGGATTTTGCCATCATATTTGAAGTATATGTAGGAGCGCAGCTGCCTGAATTTGGCACCATTACAGTCACAGATGCGCTTCTGTCACGCTGGGGCATAGATACAGAAACACTAATCCGCGCCTCAATGCAAAATACCCCAAGGATACTTCCATGCTCAATAATCAACATGGCAGAGTTTCTTGCCAAAAAATGTCCAGGCTATGCCAATCAGATGCGCGCAGTCTGTGATTTTGACAGCCTGCCTATGTATATCCTTACAAACAGCAGGCAGACAAATGGTGCATCCGCCATACTCTACCCGGGTGTGCTAAGCTCGCTGGCAAAAAAGCTCGGCGGCAATATGCTGCTCATACCAAGCAGTATCCATGAGTTTCTGGTAATGCCGCTGGATAGCGATATAGATGTCTGCAACCTAAGCGAATTCATCTGTGAGGTAAACTCTACAGAGGTACGCGACGAGGAAGTACTCGGCGAGAGGTACTACATATACGATAGTAAAACAGACACTGTCTACTGATAATCATATAACCTGATAATCATATAACCCGATAACACAAAATACCGGATATCATATCATAGATATGTATCCGGCATTTTACTTTCTAAGAACATAGTTGGAAATTCATGAAAATTATTGACCTGTTATTTGCAGAGCAATGTACTAGTTGCCAAGCAGCATGTCGTAAAGCTTCTCATACTCTTTCGCAGATGCCTTCCATGAGAAATCATGCCTCATGGCGCGCTGCATCATCTCCTGCCATCTGTCCTTATGGTTTTCAAACACATCAAGAGCATATTTGATGACATGCAGCATATCATGCGCATTATAATTGGCAAAGGAAAAGCCATCGCCCGTATTCTCGTACTCATTGTACGGCACTACAGTATCCTTAAGACCACCTGTCTCCCTGACTATAGGCAGCGTACCATATCGCATAGACATAAGCTGGCTCAAGCCGCACGGCTCAAAAAGAGACGGCATGAGAAATGCGTCGCAGCCTGCATATATCTCATGTGCATTTTCCTCTGAGTAACCGATATATACTCCAAGCTTCTGCGGATATCTGCCGTGGAAATAATTAAACATCTCCTCGTACTGCTGCTCTCCTGTGCCCTGCACTATAAACTGTACATTCATGGTGGAAAGCATCTCCTCCATCACATATGCCACCAGATCAAAGCCCTTCTGATTTGTCAGACGCGAAACCATTCCAATCAGCATGACATCCTTATCCACAGCCAGACCATACTTCTCCTGCAGCTGACGCTTATTAACGACCTTTCCACTCAATTCCCTTACAGAAAAATGCTTATCCAGATATGTATCCTTCATAGGATTAAAGACTTCATAATCTATACCGTTTACTATGCCTCTCAAATGCCTGCGTCGCTCGAGCATCAGACCATCAAGACCCTCGCCGCCCTCAGGTGTACAGATTTCATCTGCATATGTCGGGCTGACAGTCGTAATCTCATCTGCATATACTATGCCGCCCTTTAAATAATTAGCCTCACCATAGAACTCCAGCTCCCCGGAATTAAAAATATGCTCCGGAAGTCCTGTAACATCAGCCACCTCTTTAATCTTCCAGCGCCCTTGAAACTTCATATTGTGAATGGTAAAGACTGTCTTTATACCGGCATAGAAATTGTCTGAGCCGTACACTGTCTTTAGAAAAACCGGCAAGAGTCCTGTCTGCCAGTCATTACAATGTATCACATCCGGGGCAAAATCTATAACCGGCAAAGCCTCAAGCACCGCCTTTGAAAAGAAAGCAAATTTCTCCACATCCTCGTATATATTGTTGTATGGCTTATCTCCTGCAAAGTAAAACTCATTGTCCACAAAATAATATGTCACACCATCATACTGCGATGTAAAAATCCCCACATACTGCCTGCGCCAGTTGAGATTGACATAAAAATGACAGACGAACTTAAGCTGTGGCAGTAATTTATCATCCATACATTTGTACTTCGGAAGTATAACTCTCACGTCATATCTGTCCTTGTCAAAATATTTTGGTAAAGATCCCACTACGTCAGCTAGTCCACCTGTCTTCATATAAGGTATTGCCTCTGATGCGGCCATTAATATTTTCATTTTGTCCATGCTGAAACCTCCCCCAGATTACAGTTATTTAAACAACGATTAATCTGATAAAAAATATAGTATACATCCTGAAACCAATAGAATGTATACTATATTATATCACGCGGGAGTACATTTTGCCCAGTAAATTTATCAAAACGTGGTTTTATTTGTCTATAATGACGATTTTTACATCCCTAGACGTATTTTGTCTGTAATCAGGGCAATAAACTCCGAATTGGTAGGCTTGCCCTTACCATAGTTTACAGTGTATCCAAACATGGAGTCTATCGTATCCATCCTGCCTCTGCTCCATGCCACCTCGATAGCATGCCTTATGGCTCTCTCCACCCTGCTTGAGGTAGTCTTGTACTTCTTTGCAATAGTGGGATACAAAAGCTTTGTGATAGAGCTAAGCATTTCCATATCCTCAACGCACATCACTATCGCAGTCCTAAGATACTGATATCCCTTTATATGAGCCGGAACACCTATCTCATGAATGATATCCGTCACCTGTGTCTCAAGGGATTTTTTCTCCATATATGTATCATCAAGTGGCTCAGTGTCACCGGATGCTCTCTTTACATACACAAGTACCACATCAGAACCGGCATTACCGTTTATCATGCTGTATGCTTCATCACTACTTCTTGCTGTTCCTAAAAACTCCATGCCCTTTAATAAACTCTGCATGTTTTTCTTTTCGTCTGCTACTGCGACATTTAAAGTGCTCATCAAACTCTCCTATGCCGCCAATTACTGTCATGTCAAAACAAATTGTATGCTTTTATGATAACACATTTTGTCGAATTTTGTCGAGAGCGTATTTTTTTTTAAATTTTATGTAACCATTCAGCCCAACGCATATTTGCAAAACCACACGATACCCATGCTTTCTCTATTCTTCAAACTGAGAGTTATACAGCTCTGCGTAAAATCCGTTCTTTGCAAGAAGCTCATCGTGTGTACCCTGCTCGATAATATCTCCGTCCTTCATGACAAGAATCATATCGGCATTCTTGATAGTAGACAGCCTGTGGGCGATGACAAAGCTTGTTCTGCCCTTCATCAGATTGTCGAGTGCCTTCTGGATACGGATTTCTGTACGTGTATCGACAGAGGATGTGGCCTCATCAAGGATAAGGATTGGATTGTCTGCAAGAATGGCTCTTGCTATTGTCAAAAGCTGCTTTTGTCCCTGTGACACATTGGATGCATCCTCGTTGAGCTCCATATCGTAGCCACCCGGCAATGTCTGGATAAAGTGATGCGCATGTGCTGCCTTTGCTGCCGCGATGACCTCCTCATCTGTGGCATCCAGACGGCCGTAGCGGATATTTTCCATAATGGTGCCCTTAAAGAGCCATGTGTCCTGCAATACCATGCCGAATGCATCTCGCAGATCGGCTCTGTTGTAATCCCTGATATCATGTCCGTCTACAAGAATGGCACCTGAGCTTACATCATAAAATCTCATAAGAAGCTTGACCATGGTAGTCTTTCCCGCTCCTGTCGGTCCAACGATAGCAACCTGCTGTCCCGGCTTTACCTTTGCAGAAAAATCATTGATGATGATCTGGTCAGGATTATAACCAAAGTGTACATGCGAAAACTCTACACTTCCCTCGATATGGTCTGGCTTAACAGGATTTTCCACTGTTATATCCTCTTCCTCCTCCTCGAGGAACTCAAATACACGCTCAGATGCAGCCGCCATCGACTGAAGCTGGTTTGCCACCTGCGCTATCTGCTGGATTGGCTGTGTGAAATTCTTCACATACTGTATAAATGCCTGGATATCACCGATTGTGATGACATTCTTTATGGCAAGTATACCACCTGAGATGGCTACTCCCGCATATCCTAAGTTTCCTACAAACTGCATGATAGGCATCATAAGTCCTGAGAGGAACTGTGATTTCCATGCGGATTTGTAGAGCACATTGTTGGCCTCCTTAAAGGTCTTTACAGTCTCTGCCTCTTTATTATATGCCTTTATGACGAGGTGGCCTCCGTACACCTCCTCGACCTGTCCGTTTATGTGTCCCAGATACTCCTGCTGCTGTCTGAAGTATTTCTGTGAATGCTTTATGACAAACGAAATAAGTATCATCGAAACAGGCAGGATAACGAGTGAAATCAGCGTCATGAGCGGTGAAATAGACAGCATCATGACCAGTGTACCGACCAAAGTGGCAACAGATGTAATAATCTGTGTGATACTCTGGTTCAAGCTCTGTCCGAGTGTGTCCACATCGTTTGTGATACGCGAAAGCACCTCACCATATGTCCTTGACTCGAAATACTTCATCGGCATACGGTTGATTTTGCTCGTGATGTCCTTACGCATCCTGTAGCAGGTCTTCTGCGTGATGCCTGTCATGATAAGCCCCTGGGCAAACATAAAGATGGCACTCACCACATATAAAGCCAGCGTAAACAAAAGAATCTTTGCAATATAATCAAAATCTATGCCGCCTGTTCCTGCAATCTTGTTCATAAGTCCCTCGGCAAGCGCAGTGGTGGCTTTACCCATGACCTTCGGTCCTGCAACGGAGAAGACAGTCGAAACTGCAGCAAATATCATAACCGCAATTATAGCAGCCCAGTATCTGCCAAGGTACTTTATAAGCTTCTTTGTAGAGCCCTTGAAATCCTTGGCCTTCTCTGTAACCATTCCGGGGCCTCTGCCCATTGGCCCTCTTGGCCTCTTAGGAGGCATCTTGAACTGTTCGTTATTGTTCTCACTCATTTTACATGCCCTCCTTTTCATTATCTAAGCCTGATACAGCCGAAGTATCTGTTGCTGTTTTTGTTGCAGTATCTGCTGCTTTATCTGTTGCAGTTTCTGCCACCTTATCATCAAGTCCAAGCTCCTTTGCAGAAAGCTGTGACTGTGCAATCTGCATATATACATCGCAATTTTTAAGAAGCTCCTCATGGGTGCCTTTTCCTACGATTTTACCGTCATCGAGCACGAGAATCTGGTCAGCATGAATAATCGTGCTGATACGCTGTGCCACGATAATGACGGAAGCATTCTCTGTCACCTCAGATAAGGCTGCACGAAGACGCGCATCTGTCTTCATATCAAGTGCTGAGAAGCTGTCATCAAACACATAGATATGAGGATCCTTTGCAATAGCTCTTGCGATGGCAAGCCTCTGTTTCTGACCACCGGACACATTTGAGCCGCCCTGTGCGATTGAGCTGTCATATCTGTCATTCTTTGTCTCTATAAACTCAGAAGCCTGTGCGATATCCGCTGCCTTTTTTATCTGCTCATCACTCGCGTCTGCTTTACCAAAGCGCAGGTTTGAGGCGATGGTTCCTGAGAAAAGAATACCTTTCTGCGGAACAAAGCCTATTGACTCGCGAAGCTCGCTTAGTGTGTAGTCTCTGATATCGTGTCCATCAAGCTCTATTGAGCCTCCCGTCACGTCATAGAAACGCGGAATCAGGTTTACAAGTGTAGACTTTCCACAGCCGGTACTTCCGATGATAGCTGTGATTTTGCCCGGCTCCGCCACAAAATCTATGTCTGAAAGCACATCCTCCTTTGCTCCCGGATATCTGAAATCCACATGGTTGAAACGGATAACACCTCTATGATCAGCCTCAGTAACAGGCTCCTTTGAATCATTTACGGTGCTGTTTGTCCTTATAACCTCATCGATACGCTCTGCCGCAACACCTGCTCTCGGAAGCATGATGGACATGGCTGAAAGCATGAGGAATGACATAACAATCATCATGGCATATGTAATAAACGCAGTCATGGTACCTACCTGCATAGAGCCCTTGTCTATTCTGCCTGCTGCAATCCACACGATACCGAGTGTGATGCAGTACATGATCATGGACATACCCGGCATCATAAAGGTCATAACGCGGTTTGTAAACAGCTGTGTGCGTGTAAGCTCGCGGTTAGCCTCATCAAACCTCTTTTCCTCCTCCTTCTCACGGCCGAAAGCCCTGATAACGGAAAGACCTGTAAGAATCTCACGCGAAACAAGGTTTACCTTGTCTACAAGACTCTGCATAATCTTGAACTTTGGCATCGCAATACCAACCAGAGTGAAAATAAAAACCATGATAGCAGCAACCGCAATGGCAATCACCCACTCCATGCCGGATTTGGTCTGCGCCACCTTAATGATACCACCGATACCAACGATTGGCGCGTAAAGCACCATACGAAGCATCATGGTAGTAACCATCTGAATCTGCTGTATATCGTTCGTGCTTCTCGTGATAAGTGATGCCGTAGAGAATTTGTTAATCTCGGCATTTGAAAAACCTACAACCTTTGAAAAGGTCTTCTCCCTCAAATCCCTGCCGACAGCGGCACCGACCTTTGAAGCCGCAAAACCTACAACACATGCTGCTATAAGCATAATTGCTGCAAAGGCTGCCATCTTGGCGCCTGCCTTCCACAGATAAGCAACCTGATTGGCATCCACGTCGATTCCTGCATTCTCATCACACTTTGTCGCAAAAGTTACACCCATGGACTTTAAAGTAGCTGAACCCACCGCATCGATTTTGTCCTGCACCTTGCTTCTTATCTGCTTTATCATGTTATCATCGAGCGCTGCTGACTGCGGGATAGCTGATGCATCCACATCCATCTGCTCCCCCGACTGAAAAGCCTGATATGCCATGACAAGAGGAACCAAAAGCTCCTCATCCAGCTCATCAAGTGTGTCAGAATCAGCTGTCAGCTTGTATTTTGTCACACTGTCATCAGATTTTGAAGCATCCTGCGCCTCATAACAGTCTGTAAATTTTTCTTTCTCGTCAGACAGCATAAATGTCTGTGCCATCTGATAATCCTCCGATGTAATCTCCTTTGGCAGGATATGCTCAATGCCGTGATCCTGAATACCCACATCAATGATGTCTGATGTGTACGCAGGCAAAGCCAGGTCACAGTAAGCCTGTGCAATGAGGAAAACAAAAATTAATATGATCCATCGCCAGTATGGAATCAGGTTTTTGAAAATTTTACTCATAAACGTTTCCTTTCTTTCCGGTTAATTATCCCCCATACACGAATGCAAAAATATCCGCAATCGTGCGCATACTATCTATTTTATCAATTAGCGCGGATAATTCAATAAAGAAAGTATAAAGAAACGGTAAAAAAACAAGGACCATACGAGCTGATTCTCAGCTCATATGGTCCTTGCTATATAGAAAAATATATTATATACACTAATCCAGGTCTGCAAGACCTACACGCTGTATCTGGAAGGTCTTGTATGCCTTGGCTGTTGTGGTCTCTTTATCCCCACCACTCGCCAGTGACTGATAAATCTTACTATATCCTACGGCATAAATCTTTATAGAATTATTTCCCTCCGGTAAAGTGTCCAATGGTACCTTTACCTTATATGTTTTATTATTTTCAAAGAAGTCCCTTGGATCTTTATTTAATTTACCGTTTTCTTTACTGTCATTTATCAGTTCATTTTCTGTTCCGTCATTATTCAGTGAATAGATATCCCAGTCCACCTTCTTTAAGTAAATCTTATCATCTCCGGTGCCAATCGTTTCATCATTTGGATTTTTTTGTGGATCCTCGATATAAAAATCCAAATAAACAACAGTTTTTTCATCAATCTGATTTCGCACAAGGTTTGAATCCTTTACCGTAAAATAAACATCCTGCGTACTGTCTGCACCATCTAGTCTGGCATCCGCTTTATTAGCTGCATCTTCTTCAATGGCATCGTCAATAGTTGCATATAATGTAGATATGTCATTTGAATCGGTATCAGCATTCTCCTTAAGATAAATTGACGGCTCATGAACTGATGCACTATATGCAGCAATCATAGTGTTTATATAAAGCTTCAATTCATCCTCATTATTTGAGAAATCAGAATGTCCTACACCTGAGTATGTTACATTTCCCATTGTGTAAATATAATAATTATTTCTTACATCCTTTGGAGACTGCTCATAAATTCCATGGTTTGACAAGGTATACCATACAACAATATCACTCTCACCATCACCATCAGCATCCTGATTCATATCCAGCTGGTAGTACTGCTTATGAGTGGTAGCTATATTTATTTCGTCAGCAATCTTAAAAGGATATGTGGTAATCTGTCCTGAATTAACCTTGACTGCCTTATTCGTCTTAGCTTCAAAATCATTACCATCTAGCCCTGAATACAGTCTGTACTCACCATGATCATTATCTGCCCACTGATACTGATTTAAATCCGCATAAGTAAATCCCTGATTCTGTCTGACAATAACTGAATTATCGGATTTTGGCTCATATGCAATATCAGTGTTATTCTTTTCAGCAGTCTGTACAGCTTTATCAAAATCCTCATCAGTACTCTGTAATGTATTGCCCTTCTTTAAATACGCATTTGACAAGATTCCATACCTATCCAGTCCGACAGTATCACGAATTATAGAGTTAAACTTATATCCCCAGACATTATTATATTTATTATCATTTTTATTATTACAAAATGACGTTGTATCATGAGCAAACAATACCGGTTTTCCTGACTGGATATATGCTTTTATTTTATCGAGATGATTATTTGTATTATCAATATCATAACAATCACCAAATCCAATCACAAGCATATCGTATGTCTGCAGCTTATCACATACCTCATCCATTTTAGGTACGTTGTCATAACGAACTGTTTCTATATCCAGGTCAAAATCCTTCACTTGACTAAGTAATTTATGAAACTTTGTATTGCTATCATTCTTCTGTGCCTGCATATCAAAATTTCCCCTAAAGCCCTCATTATGCTCCAACTTTGAATTAATCTGAAGAATCTTGACTTTTGTAGGACTGCCTTTTGAATTTTTGACATACACATATCCGGATTTCTGATCATATCTGTAGCTATTTGTAGCCTGACTTACACGAAGCTGCCAAGGCATAACTCCTACATAGCCATTCGGCAAATCATAGACCAGTTTATAATTATAATTGCCTGCATTCAGACTATACATATATTTACCATCATCACCCATTACCGGATTCACAATAGTACCATCACAATATAATTTTATTTTATTTGCAGCTATTCCTTCATTGGTTGTCGAAAACTTACCATCAGAATTTGAATCCAAAAACAGCTGTGCATTAAAACTTGCTTTGGAATCAGCACCACCTGCATTGTTTATTGAAAATTCCAATGTAATCTGATTATTACTAATCTCAACATAATCTGTATCTTTTACTTTTTCCTGCTCCTTGAGTAATATTTCAGGTTTTTCAGTAGTCAGGTAGGTAACAAGCTCCGCTGGCTCATTTGACTGTTTTTTTAAATTTCCCTTGCTGTCCACTTTAAGAACATTGTCTTTATCTTTTGCATAACATAAAAGAGTAAAAACATTTGAACAGTTGTCTATATACTTCTCATTAATTCCTCTGCCATAATCAATAGAGAAAAAGCCATCTGAAAAGACGACAGGAAAGCCTGCCTTTATATAATCCTCCAATTCTGAAACCTTCTGCTTAGTAATATCATTGCCTGAACCTCTGTATGTGTTTGGAGCAGTTAAATAATCAGCATTATTTCCATTTCCTCTTAATGTAAGCTGAGTATTAAGCGCCTCTCCATTATTTATATAATCAGTATCCAGCAATCCCGCATGGCCGTTCTTGAGCATATCATATCCCCAATAATTTACCACATCTTTCGGATTTATAACAACAATGTCACCAACATTTGAGTATTTAAGCCCATCCATGTTCCAATCATTATATACTGTATGACCATCTCTATAATTCAGATTATCGGCTACGAGTCCCATATATATCATGTCATAGTTATTAAGGTCCTCTATTCTTCCAATAAATTCTGCACTCGTAACCCTTGTTATTGTAACCTTTTTTTTCTCCGGGCATCTTGATCCAAGCCAATTTTTTAGCTTATCATAATTTAAAGCGTCAGACTCATTTTTTACAGTTCCGGGCTCTATATCAAGTATGTTCAGACTATCTGTCGGATTTATAATGTCTCTTTTATCAGCATACGATATGATATAGCTTAAAACTATCGCCTTTGAAATCTTCTTGTCATAATACGCATACTCGTCCTTTCCAAGAGTACTATTTTCTTTTTTCCTGCTTGTATTCTCTGAGTTGATGTATTCTGCTATCTCGTCAAAATTCTCTGTTTTAGCATCATTGACAAATGCTGTTTCATCATCATTTTTAATAAACGCAGAAGCAAAATCGTCTCTTAAAACAAATGGCACATCATCTTTAGGACTATAGTTTCGTGGAATAACATATTCGTTGCCAATTACAAAACCATATTTATGGGTTCTACTGTCAACCTTATAGTATTTTATGTCATTCCCCCAGTTAATAAAATTATCAGCTGAGTCCTTGGTAAAATTCAAGGAGCTGAAATTGTTACAGCTCAAAAGACCTGCAAGCTTTTTAATGTTGCTGGAATAATCTGCATTCGAATCAGGCCACACAATACCATTATCCACTATAACAGGCATCATGATACCACTCTGGTGCACACGTTGGACTATCTGCTTTACCTTGTCCCATGAAATGTCATTACCGGTATTGTATCCGGTATTGTATCCGGTATTGTATTTTGCAGAATCGTCTCCTAAATCCTTGGAAAGAACAGACTTTGAGCCGGAAAGATAGAGTAAATCAATTGTTGACACATCTATCTGCTCAAGCTCCTTGGGTGTGACAGTTTTTACATTGAAGGTCATATTGGCAGTCTTATCATCATCGCCTGTCTTACCCTCCTGATTGAATACACCTGTTCTGAACCAGTTATTGTTCTTGAAACCACCCTTATAATATATGTGTGTAGTATTTACAGGATAATCAAGCGAGCCTTTTTTATCAGCCTCCATTATATAGTCACCTTTTCCTTTACCCACATAGGTATATGTCTGGCTATCCTTAACTATATCAAAATATCCGTCTGTATCGGTGAGGATTACCCTGCCTGTGTTACCATCATTATTCTCTGTAGCAGAATCAGCTATTGAAGCGTCATCTGAAATATCATCTGCTCCGGTCTTACCTGCCGGCTGATTGTCCAGTGTGCCATCATCTATCTTCTCGTATGGATTCTGTGAGTCAAGCACTGCTCCATACTCGCCGGTCTCATCGTAATTAAACTCAATAGGTACCTCAGTGTTCACCTCGTAGTAGGTCTCGTCATCAGTGATTTTATCTGCAGGCACATACTCCATCTCAACCGTGCAGTATGTATACTTCTCATAATCCGGCTTACTGCCATCAGGCAGATTTGCCATCCGGTCCGCTCTTGCAACAAATTCATATGGTGATGTGATATCTGAATTGTCTTTTCTGTAAATATATGCCTTTGGGTCATATTTTGCTATGTTTTGCATGCCCTCAGCGGAACCAATGGCATATGCGCTCTTTATAGAATAAACCACATGCTTCTCAACGGTATCGTCACCTGTGCCTGTATCTGTCGTATTATCTGTACTGCTGTCTGTATCTCCATCAGCTTTCTGTGAATTATCAGTCTCTACCAGATACTGGGTGTTTGTCATACCATCCGGCAGCTTGACAGCCGAAAACGCAACACTGTAGTAGCCTCTTTTTCCGGGTGCCTTAATTTGATTGCCATTTTCAGTCTCTGTATTAGAGCCATCCGCGGTACTTCCAGTACTTCCTGTACTGCCTGTATTACCAGTACTACCTGTATCCACAGATTCAGAGCCATCTTCTGTCTCATCCTCGCCCTGCATGAAAACATAATGGTCAACATTTTGTCTGTAATGACCTGTAGGCAGTCCCTCTTCATTTACAGCAAGCTGGTAATCGGTATTGAACTTATAATCTCCCTCCGCCTGCTCTGTCATCTTATAACCGGTGGTACCCTTGTTTATTCTGTCCATATCTACAAGGGCAAGCTCTGTCCAGTCATCGCCCTGACTGACATAGCTCTCCTCATACGGCTCATAATAAAGAGGCTTTGTGTTATCCTTTTTCTCGGTAGTAATAGGCGCAAGCTTTGTTTTCAGTTCCTCCATATAGGCAGACCTTTTTTGTACACCTGCACCATCTTTGTCAGACATCCTTGACAGTGTTCCAAACCAGTCGTCAGGCTCCTGACCATCAATCAGATAACCGATGGATGCCATTTTCTTGTCAGGCACCACCTCCACTATATTGAAGGGCTTGTCCTTGCCATGTGAGCTGACTATATCAGATATTCCATTGAACGCTACATTTGCATCGACCTTTGTAAGGCTGTCATTCAGCACAAAAGCTGCCACAACGAGACATCCTGTAAGTGTGAGCGATATTGGAACCACTATTTTTTTTCTTAATTTGCTCATTGCGATTGCTCCTTTTGTTATTTGTCATATTTAAAAGTAACTACATTAGAAGAAATACTCGGATCTGATTTCAAGGTTACCCAAACATATATTCTATAATGTTTCCCTGGAATACTGACCTCTGATGTCATGCTTAGTTCCTTGGTTGCTTCATGTTCATGCCCAAAAACCCAACTGTCTTCTATATGGTATGTAAATATTTTTCCACCTTTATAATCAGCCTGCTCTCCTGCAAACTCCTCTATATCATTACTTGGACTTTCTATTCCATTTTCCAACGAATAAGTCTCAATGTGCCATTCAAAGTTATTCACATCATATGCTATACCACTATTTCTTACCTCATACGGATTTATATGTGTTTTTTCAGTATTTCCTCCATTAAGTCCATATATTCCCTCCGTAGTCAGCCAATTACGTGTATCAACCACATTTATCGTTACAGATGTATATTTGGAAGTATCTTCTTTTGAAGTCACCTTAACCACAAACTGCTTTGATGTTTCATTCTCTGCGATAGATAATTTTGCTGTATTTCCGGAAGAATTAAACGTTGTTCCATTCCCATCAGCAGCCCTGCCGGTGTATGACCATATAACCTCTTGGCTTGGATTATTTCCACCCAATATTTTAGATGTAAATTCAAGGACATTGCTATTATCTCTTCTGACATATGAAATGCTCTGACCAGAAACATCTCTGCCACCATAATATATATGTACAGAAATCGGCTCTACCGGTGCCACATACTCCACGTCTGCTCCGGTCGGTACCTTATTGCGCATAGTGAAGTTCTGCTTTGAAGTATACTTCTTGTCTCCTGCCTTAAAGTCCACAACAAGTCCGACAGAATTCTTGCTTTCTGCCTCACTTAAATCAGGTGTAAAGCCTATTACATTTTCTGCCATAAGTGACTCCTTGCCCTGACCATCAGCCTTCACCGCACCTGTTGCAGGATCAAGTGTATCCTTTCGCAGATAGATTTTGTGCTCTGATGGTCTGTATATGATATTGTATGTACAATCCTTGTTGTAAATAATCAGCTTGCTGTCGGATGATGTTTCCTCAGATGATGCTTCTTCGGATGACGCTTCTTCCGCTGATGCAGTTGCAATATAACCTGCCTCAGGGTTTACTGATGCCACTTCAACCGGTGCCGCCACTGTAGCAGGCTCATACTTGACACCCTTTTGCGCATCAATTATCAGGTCTCCTATCTGATTCATCGTAAGCTGTGCCTCATACTGTAAATCTACATCCTTTGAAGCGTATTTATACTGCTTCGTGCTCGTACCGATAAAGCCCACAACAGCCAGACCCAGTATTCCCATTATCGCCATTACAATGACAAGCTCAACAAGTGTAAAGCCACTGTTTTTCCTATTATTTGATTTGTTCATGCGCCTTAAAAGTTTCATGGTTCATCTTCCTCTCCGATTTCATCATATAACCTTATAACAGCCTTGCGTCAAAATAAAATATTCATCATTAAACTATGTAAATTACTCACATACCACCTTGCCAGTCTCCTTGTATATCGTGATAACCTTCTCGGTGCTGTTTTTTTGAACCCAGATACGGCTGCAGTACTTGCCGTTAGTATCCGGCTTTTGTGCACCTGAGCTTCTGTCGAACTGAAGTTCTATACTGTCAGAGACGTTCAATTGTGTCTTGCCACTATAATCATCATTCATGGAATAGTATACTTCAATCCTGCTCTTTCCGATTTTACTCGGATCAGATTCCGTACCATTTATAGTCATCTTATAATAGTAGGCACCATCTGATGCCTTGTATATCTTAAGAACTGCGCTGTCCTTTCCCATAGAGGTAACTCTTGTTTTGTTAATTATCGATTCAATATTTCTGGCACATTGCTTCACCTCAACACCCATGACCGAGCGAATGGATATGGTTGCCGCGCCTATCAGTACGACAGATATCGCTATCACTACTATAAGCTCCACCAGAGAGAAACCACCATTATTCTTTTTTACTTTTACAAACATATTGGATTCCTCCCTTGTATATATCGTCAAAATATGTCAAATATAAATATTTCGCAGCTGTTTTGTGTCTTGGAAACCGCTTATTTTCTACTCCTTTGTCCAGTTCTGGTATGTAATGAGTGTAGCATAATCTATTTTTGTATCCGCCTCTTTCTTGTTTGAAAAAGCAGAAACATTACCCAGATAGTTGGCACCATCCATGAACACATCATACAGGTGCAGTGCATCGTCTGCATCACTTACCTTTTCAAGAAGCAATGCCTTAAATACCTCCTGTGTACCATTATCAATCTCGCACTGCTCTTTGTTTACGATTATCCTGCCCTTTGCAATTATAGTACCTGTAAAGTCAGCATCAAGTGTCACATTTCCTGTAGCAACAATTATATCCACATTGTGTGATTTGTCATTTGCATCATAGGTGTAGTTACCGTTTTTGACAATTGCCTGGTATTTTTTTCCCTGATACTCAGTCTCAAATATATGTTTGTTACCGGAATTTGGCACTATCTTCTGCAAATTGGTATTGTTAACTATATTTGTAAAAAGCGAAACACTTGCTGCATTTGTCGGTAAATCCGCATAATTTGTCAAAAGCTTTGAGTTTAGTGCAGTATATGTGCGCTGTAAAGCATCCGACTGTGCATCCATGTCCACACCATCAGCTATGCCCTTCAAAAGGCTTAAATTGCTGCCATCGTAGATGCTGTAATTGCCGGCAGTATATATGCTTGCAGACTCATTTACCTGTATGCTGTCCGTATAGAAATTGGTGTATCTCTTGAGCTTGTCACTGTCTGCACCAAAATAGTCACTGTAATACTCAGATGCCTTGTTCGTTGGCAGATTGACATAATAGTATACAAGTCCATCATCACTATTATCAGTGGAAGGGACAAAGACTTTCTTTATGCACTTGTCGATTGTCCTGCCATCCGGCAGATATGCTGAGAGAGCCTTGCCTGTCTTTGTACTGACCACATTAGTATTTATCTCAGTATACTTCGTCTGATCCTGTCCGGTTGCCGTGATATCCTTGTACTCCTTATAGGAAAGTGGATTCTTGTTGTAAAGCGATTTGGCATCCGCACCATTTCCACTTGTGCCTATGCACTCAGGCGGCACAAGGTATGCTATCTGGTCACCCTTTACAGAGATTGACTCACCCATAGCCACATTGCTGTTTTGTGTACCCACACCACTTGAATTTACAATAGCCTGTGTATTGATATATGCAGTTCCTGCTAACATAAGCTCCCTGATATTTGACATATCAAGAGATGCCTCCCTGCCGTTTATGATAATAGCAGAGCTATCGCCTGCGACAGGATTTTCCTTGTCAGCACCTCCGTTGCCAAAGCCGACGTACTTTGCATTGTTATTCTTATTATTCTTGCCAAGTGTGACATTTGAGCCTGTACCCTTTAATGTCATGTCATCCGCCACATATGTCATGCCATCCAGATTGACTGTTGCACCATTTACATTTATGTTGCCTGTCCACAGCTGACACTGTGCATCAACAGAAAGTTTACTGTTATTGTGTACACCAGCCATGTTATTTTTTATTGTAGCCGTATCTTTTCCGGCAAAGTCTCCCACCTCTATATCGCCCTCTGCAATCATATAGCTGGTATCCTTTACATCAAGTGTGGCATTGTTTGGAATAACAACACTCGTAGTAGAAGTTCCTGTGTCTGCCGCATTTTCGCAGCCGGCATAGAGATTGCCGGATAGATTTACTTTAGTAAGTCCTGATGTAATTTTCAGTCCTTCATTTCCTACAAGAGAATATGTAAAAAGCTCCGGAACTCCTCCCGATGCTGTAAAGCTCATGGATGGAACTCCCAGAGAAATGTCTGTCTCTATTATTGATTTAAATCCCTTTTCATCGGTATACTCTACCCTTAGTCCGTTCAGCACGACACGATTTTGGTACACCTTGAGCTGTCCATTGCCGTTTACATCGGCATTGGTCGATTTGATAATAGCACGTGGCTGATTGTCTTTATTCTCGAGAAGCTTCGGGTCTACATATTGTATGAGCTTTCCCCTATTAAACGTCATACCTGTGCTGTCATACTCCAGGCTGGTCTTTAAGCTCTTCAGATACTCCTGCGCAAAGTTGCTCTGTCTGCCGGCCTCATTTATGCTGCTGTCAGAGTAATTCTCCATAACCTTGGTATATCCTGCTGAGTAAGCCTTGGAAATATCTCCCTGCAGACCTGTACATATCTGATCCAGCACACCCTCTGCCGAGTAAAAGTTATCTGTATTTTTTTCATCCGTCACCTTCATCTGGAGGTTCATAAGTGCTATCCACAGCACAGTCACAGCTAAAACAGCCACTATAGCCATTGCAACTACAACCATCACAAAGGAAGCACCACGGTTATCGTTACGCTTCATAATTAATACCCCATGCTTCCGGTCATCGTAACAACCGGGTCTTTATCATTAAATATATCATCCAGTGAAGCCTTGCTCTCGTATACAGCCACCTTCACATCATACAGCCTTTCAGATGCATTGCTTTTTGTCAGATTCTTTATATCGACAATTGCCTTTACATCATTCTGAATTACATTGTTATTAAAGCCATATATAGCCTGCCCCGGCTGTAGTGGATTATCCGGTGCTCCCATATTTACATTCAGATTGGTGGCTATATGAGTATAAGCATGACCTGTACGATTTCCCGGCTCACTTACCTTCACATATGCCTTATATGTACTCTCCTTCGTGCTCAACTCTGACTGATCCGATATAGTCTTTTGCTTTACAATATTTACCGTGCAGTCCAGCTTGTCCTTATTATTGATTATAATGACATCGTTGCAGGTATTGTAAAGTGCTCCTGTAGATGTGTACCATGGATTGTAAAACAGATAGACATTTCTCAGATTATGGTTTACAGTATCTGAAGAATTGTCGTAAATCACCATGGTATAATCATCCTTCAGTGCACTATTCGGATCCGGAAAAGTCTTTCTTACTCCATTCTTATTGATAGAATACGAATACGACACCGTCACCTTGGTAGCCTTATTGCTCGCAGCTCCACTCTTTTCTATATCAATTGTGATAGTTCTCTTTATATCACTCTGCTGTACACTGAAGCCTAGATTCATATTGTTAAATGCAGATATAATATTTGTAGCAGAATACTTGTCTGCACTCATGCAGTCAAAATTTGCATCCATGGCCGACATATCCGCTACCTCGTCCATGTTGTACTTTTTAACCTTATTGTCCGACTCTGCGTCCGATTTTGCATCCACTGTCACAAGAGCATTGTATTTCTTTGTGCCTGACTGCACACCAGACATATAGAAATAATACTTGTGTGCATCCGACTCCCTGAAATCCCAAAGCGATGTATCGATTATTTTGGCTGATGCATCAGTCTTGTGAATACAGCTAGTGATGACATCGTCCTTGTTTACAATCTCAGCACTGATATCCTCAAGCCTCTTTACATTATCAAACTTGCCCGACTTCTTAAGAAGCTCACATGCACTGCTTCCATCTGATATATTAAAGCCGTCCGCCACGTCAAAGCCCTCCGACGGATAGTTGAACTGATACGCCAGTGTCTTCATGGAGTTCTTCTCAATGCCCTCCATAATGTTTGTCGCCAGATGTGTAGCATTCATCTCGTTTTTTGCCTTTACATTGGTCTTTGTCGCTGTGACAAATGCATTCAAAAAAGGAAGCACGATTATTGCGAGAATAGCAATCGACACAATAATCTCCACAAGTGTTACTCCTCGATCATCGTTTTTTAGCTTTCTCAAATCTGCTTCCTCCCCTCTTGTATTTTGTTATCTCATAACTCAATAATCTAACATTTAATATTTATGATTAATCAGTTAGTTTGTTGTACCAAACAGATTATTTGTACCATGTGGTACTGCAGGTATGTATGGTGCCTCATATGGCTTATCAAGTCCATACAGGAAATATGAATCCACAAGCATCTCACCTGTCAGCTTGCCTGTCGAATCATCAAAGCTCACATTGAGTGTGCTGATAGTTTTCTTCTGTGATGAACCAATCACCTCGCCGAGCATAGCCTTAAGCCCATGATATTCTGTCTTGAATGCCATAACTGTGCTGACATCATAAAGCTGATAGCCTGTAACCGTAGACTTTGCAGAGCCTGATGATGTGCCGCTACCAGCTGCACTACCGTCATCAGTCTGTGACTGAGAACTGTTGCCATCAGCGGTCTGAGAGCTCTGCGAACTGTCTGTATTACTGCTGTCCGTAGTACTACTGTCAGTAGAGCCACTGTCCGTTGTGCTGCCGGACGAAGAATCTGTACCGGCTTCACCTGTCGGATTATTCACATCAATAGCAGTCGGTGAGCCGACTGTAAGCTCTGTAATATTTGTATTAGTAGATTTCTCGATAGCAACCGCATCCATAATGCCGTTTTCAATCTGTAAATATGAAGGAAAATTGTCATATACCTGTTGCATGGCATCAGACATATCCTTTGTCTTCTTTGTGTAGTCATCCGCCTTTGCCGCAAGGGCTGAAAGCTGATTGTACTGTGATTTCAGATTCATATTTTCGCTCTTGAGTGAATCCCTCTTATTGGACTGCGGCATAAAAATCAAAAAAAATGTCAGTGCTAAAATGGCAACACCCGCTAATATAATAAGTAACTTTTTATCTCTTGTCGACATCCTAACACCCCCCTACTGATTTGTACTGTCTGTATCTGATGATGAATTACTATCCGTCTGTGCCTGTGATGACGCATCTTTTGATGTATCATCTGGCTCACTGCCTGTGCCATCCGCCGATTCAGAAGCAGCACTGTCATCAGCCTTTACATATGTGCAATCTACTGTGAACTGAACCTTTGAAGCACCGGTCTCATCAACCTCCTCTGTGATGGTTGACACATTGGATACCATGATACTCTCAAATGTACGAAGCTGTGCAATCACATCAGCCGCTATATCCTTGCTGCCTGTCTTGATGGTCATCGAAACACCATCTGTCGTAACAGACATATTCACAAGCTTGGCCTCTGACGGAAGCTTCTGCTCCAGCTCATCCACGAAGCCCGTTATCTCATCATTCTTGTTGGATGAGGCGCTCTCAAGAAGCTTGGTCCAGTCATAGTCCTTCTTGGTCTGGTTGTACACATCATATATATTCTGTGCATATGACAAATCAGAAACACGCGCTTTAAGCGTCATATTGTCTGAAGTTAAAACAAGATTTGAAAAAATGCTGTATGCCGTGATACCAACTGCAACTACCACACACAAGCCAAAAATGAGGAGCTGTACCGCAAAAGAAACCGGCTTTTCTGCTGTCTCCCCAGCCTTTACCGGAAGTGGCTTCCCATCAGGACCAACAGGCGGATTACCCTGCGTACCTGTCTGTGCACCGCCAAGTGGCATAGCACCTGTAGCTGCTCCTGCCATAAGTGGAGCACCGATTCCCTTGTTTTTCTTACTGTCTAATATGTCAAGCGGATTCAGTGAGCATCCAACACAGTTGAAATACTCTGCCAGCTTTGCCTCTGCGAGGTTTATGCTCTTTGCTACATGCATACCGTCAAACTGCTGGAGCGGAACTACCTTAATATTCAGTTCATTGGTCAAAAGCTTTGAGAGTCCGCTGAAATCAGCACCTAAGCCAATGAGGAAAATTCTCTCGATAGGAGTATCTGAGTTTCTCGACTGATAGTAGTCTATCACTCGTCCGAGACTGCTTATCAGATTGGAAAGTGCGTATGACACATTCAGGCGAAGCTTCTTAAAGCGCTCTGAATCAATCTCATGCCCCATAGGATCCATGCCACCGCCTGCAGGTTCATCCGGCACTGTACCATCAGGCTTTATTGCAAGGCATGTCTTTCTGCGTGCCACATCAACTGCATCGGTAAATGACAGATACTCTCCAAAAAGCTCACTATCCTGAATTTCCTCTATAGCATCAGCCAGTCCATAATTGACATTACGCTGCAGCTTTACCATGCTTCCATCCATTACAGTCAGTGTGGTAGAAACCTCATCCACCTTGACAGTTACCTTCACATCTCCGGGAATCTCTCTTCTCATGAGCTGCTTGATGGCATTTCCACTATAGTCAAGAGCTACAAGCTGCAGTCTGCAATAAGCTGCAAGAGCACCATATGACAAAATAAGGTCATTAGGCACAGCAATAACCGAAAGACGTAATTTCTTTTCTTCCGGTCTGTCAATCTTCTCTATAATCTGATGTACCAGCTTGTACTGGCTCAAATCCACCGGAAAATAATCCGATGCATTCATTGCAATCATTTCCCTAAGCTGCTTTTCCTTAACAAGTGGAAGCTCAATATCCCTGCTTGCTATACGTGCTGAATTTAACACAAAAACAGCTTTTTTTGTGGCAATCTTCTTTTCCTTTAGCTTGCTGTATAAGATAGAACGAAACATTCCATCCGGCTGTACCACTCCATCATCAATCATCCCCGGTGGTGTCGGAAAGCCGAACATATTGTAAATCTTGGGATTTTTCGCTTTGTAATCAATCTCAACTACTCTGGTAAGGTTCTCCCCTATTTCAATGCCGAGTACCCTGTTTGCCATAACCTAATCCTCCATGTTTATCTTTGTTTTACACTGTATACGTCTGTAAAACTTTCGTAACTGTACTGAATAGTTACAAACTTTCTATATAAATTTCGGTATATCTGTGTTTTACTCTGCTTTTATCTCACCGTAAGTCATATTGCCTGCGCTTGTGTCAAGCACGCTTTATTATAACACACTTTTCAAAAGCCTGCGAGTGCCAAATATGCCGTTATCATTTTCTCACCCCATAGCATCGAAATAAAAATTCCGGCTGCCAAGTATGGTCCCATTGCAAGCCTGTTGCCTGCTTTTGTTACTTTCATACGAATCAGATGTATCACGGAACCTATGATGCATCCCAGGAAAAATGCTAATGTAATATTCTGCCAGCCTATCGCAAGGCCTGCGCATGCCATAAGCTTGACGTCTCCGCCACCTATGGCTCTTCCTCCACTTACAAGAAGAAGGAGTTCAAGGAATAAACTGACACAAAAGAATCCTATCACATATTCAGACCAGTTATCATGGTCTAAAAACACATGCAGGATTCCAAGCACCAGTATAAATATATTGATTCCTAATGGAATTTCATATGTTCTCCAGTCTATCACACTCAGAACTATGAGTGCAGATGTAAGAAAGCAGTAGATGATACTCGTAAGTTCAAGTCCATTTACTGCAAATACTACTATGTATAATATACCGTTTAACGCCTCAATAATAGGGTATTGAGGTGATATCGGTTCTTTGCACTTGCGGCATCTGCCACGAAGAAACAGCCAGCTGAAAACCGGCACCATATCATACCACGCAAGCTGATACCCGCATCTCATGCAGTGGGATCTTTCGGTCACCACTGTCTCATGCTGCGGTATACGGTAGATACAGACATTTAGGAAACTGCCTATAACTATACCGAATGCAAATATTAAGATGTAGATGGGTATCAGTTCTGTGGTCATGGTTGGTGGTCCTTAAAGAATATCTTCTAGTTTTTATTTAGGTGAAATCTGTGAAGCCGTTTTGCCTGCTCCGCCTGTTGTGTAATATTCAGTTTTGCCTGTCTGATAAGACACCTCATATTGAATATCGCCTGTGCCTGGTGTATATGTAATTACAATACTAGACCAATTTTTACCTTTCAGCTTAGTTTTATCTAATCCAGCGTCGGACAAAGCTGTTGTAGTCTGTGAGTCACCCGCAGCAAATGTCGGCGTAGCAGCACTAGTCAATGTAACAGTTACATTGTCCGGATATGTTTCTTTATCTGAATAATATGTCTTAATAGCAGTTGCAATGCTATCAGCATTTTGGATATCTGTAGACTCTCTAGACTTCTCAACATACTTGATAAGCTGTGGAGCAAGTACACCTACAAGCACTGCCATGATGGCGATTACAACAATAAGCTCTACGAGAGAGAAACCTTTGTTGTTCTTCTGTTTCTTTCCTAACTTTTTAAATACATTCTTTACCATAGTTCTTTTCTCCTTTTCATTATAACATGGTTTTTGTGCAAAGAGCTGTGCCCTATCAGCATCTCTTTGGTTTGTATGCGCTCATTGTACCATAAATCAAAGCATAATGCAAGTTATTTTCTAGTACAATAGTATCATTGCTGTATAATTTTTTTCGCCTTTTTTAGCAATTTTAACCAAATTTTAACCGATTTATTGCATTTAAATCATATTTTTTCAAAAAAATTATATTTCAGGCTATATTTTGGCACAGTGTGAGGGGCTTCATCCCATGTGCCCGGCTAACGCATACACTCTCGTGAGAGCTACGCTACACTGCCAAGATACTGTAGGAATTATGCTTTTAGATTTTCTATGCTTGACGAAACCGTCGAAACGCGCCGTTCGTAGAGAATGAAGCCCCATCCTACTGTCAGCAAAAGAGGAAGCAACCCCCGAGTTCTCGTCCAAAGATTGCTTCCTCTAATTTACATTTCACTACAATATTAGCTCACAAGCCATTTTTTTACAGTTTCCTCATCAAAATCCACACATTCAGCTATATCTTCTATTGAGTGACCTTTTTTCTGAAGTTTTAAAGCCGTTACTTTTGCCTGACGAATTCTGCCTTCTTCTCGACCTTCTTCTCTACCTAATTCTCTGCCTTCATTTTTCTGTTCTTCCCACGCCTTACACATATCAATCACCTCTTCTTTCTCATCTATGTCTATATCCGTTCCTGCAAACAGGTTGATTGCCTCGACTGTCTCTCTGTCCACATTGCTAAACTTTTTATCGTTCTGCAGCACTTCCTGCATCTTTTCCTTATCATATGCATTCTGCAGTACCTCGAAAAGCTGCCTGATTGATGTCCTGAATCCGGTAAAGTCTGTTATCTCCCTCGGTGCCAGCAGATTAATTCTGTAATCCGGTATGAATGGCAGAAGCTCTTCATCCACATCACCAAACATATCTGACAGCTTTCTTGGACCATCCCATTCCTTTGTTCCGAGATATACTGTAATCGTAATCACCGGTATCAGCTTATCCTCTTTCGTAAATCCCGAGAGAAATTCATCTGATGTTGCTGTATCCTTTTCCTTTCGGTGCTTTTTGGCTGTTTCCTTTACCTGATTTCCATATGCCATCACATCATAAAACATGTTTTTTACCGGAATGGAATAGTGTATATCCGACTGATTTTCTACTCCTATCAGGACAACGTATGATTTGCCGGTATATTTAATGCTGGCATTTTTGAAGATGTCCCTAAGCTTCTGCACCGCTATGGTCTTTTTGTCAAGCCCTAGTGCGGTCAGAACCTCTGTCGTGTCCCTTTCCTTAAGGTTTTCCGGCAGGATGACCTCTCTTCCTCCATACAGTATATTGTTGCACAGGTCAGCAAACCTGGCATTGTCAGCAAAGTATTCCTTTGCCATTGAGTCCTTTGCGCTCAATCCTTCTCCTCCTGTTCTCTTGTGTGAGCAGGAAAATCCGGTGCCAATGATGGTACAGTTTACAAGGTATACATGTGCTGTCCTTCTTTATGTTTTCTATATGTTTACATTATGATTATCACACTGTATACAGTTCATCTGTCTTCTGACTACATTATCTGGCTTCTAACTGCCCTCTGGCTGCACTTTCTGTATTCTGTCTACATACGGCATTTCAATTTTCCTGCTGTTAATGGGTAATTAAAGCATTGAAAACTTCCATGTCCTTTGTAGAATGATGCGAAGTGGTCTGCCCTCTTCAAAGTGGTGTGCACCTGTAAAAAATTGTTATGTGGTGCCGCTTACAGAAATATAATGCTTTGAGTTGATTGTAGCATAGCGGCAGTTCTTTGTCATCATAATTTTTCTTTTTTCATACTTATATTTTCATTCTGCCACAGCGCAAGGAGCTTTATCACGTGAGACCGGCTGGGGCATGCTCTCTCGCGTGAGCGAATAGCGGAGCTGCCTAGATACTGTTGAATTATGCACACTATACACAGAAATGAGCTCCCACGGATGGGAGCTCAAGGAGAACCGCGCCACGGACGGCGCGTTTCGACGGTTTCGTCGGGTATCGTAAATCTTTAAGGCATAATTCCTACAGTATCTTGGCTGCGTAGCGTAGCTCACGTGAGAGAGTGTTCACAAGCCATGGCTCATGGGATGAAGCCCCGTCCTACTGCCAGTCCCCTCAGACAAAGAGGAAGCAGTCTCCTCGCTTTCGCTCAAAGACTGCCTCCTCTCGATCTTTTTTCAACTACAGCTGCTATGCCAGCCTCTTATTTTTCTCAAGAAGCTCATAGATTTTCTCAACGTCATAATCCGGCTTCATTGATAACGCTGCCTCATAAATTGGAGCGATAACCTCCTCTTTTTCTTCCAGATCATCCGCTATCTCTGCCACGCTCTTGTCCTTTTGCAGCTTTTTTACAATAAGAGAAATTATCTTTTGTCTTTCTCCTAATTCTCTGCCTTCATTTTTCTGATCTTCCCACGCCTTACACATATCAATCACCTCTTCTTTCTCATCTATATCTATATCCGTTCCTGCAAACAGGTTGATTGCCTCAACCGTCTCTCTGTCTACCCTGCTAAATTTTTCATCATTCTGCAGCACTTCCTGCATTTTTTCCTTATCATATGCATTCTTCAATACCTCGAAAAGCTGCCTGATGGATGTCCTGAATCCGGTAAAGTCTGTTATCTCCCTCGGGGCCAGCAGATTAATCCTGTAATCCGGTATAAATGGCAGAAGCTCCTCATCCACATCACCAAACATATCCGACAGCTTCCTTGGACCATCCCATTCCTTTGTTCCGAGATATACTGTAATCGTAATCACCGGAATCAGCTTATCAGTTTTTGTAAATCCCGAGAGAAATTCATCCGATGTTGCCTTATCCTTTTCTTTTCGGTGCTTTTTGGCTGTTTCCTTTACCTGATTGCCATATGCCATGACATCATAAAACATGTTTTTTACCGGAATGGAATAGTGTATATCCGACTGATTTTCTACTCCTATCAGGACAACGTATGATTTGCCGGTATATTTAATGCTGGCATTTTTGAAGATGTCCCTAAGCTTCTGCACCGCTATGATCTTTTTGTCAAACTCTAGTGCGGTCAGCACCTCTGTGGTATCCCTTTCCATAAGGTTTTCCGGCAGGATGACCTCTCTTCCTCCATACAGTACATTGTTGCACAGGTCTGCAAACCTGGCATTGTCAGCAAAGTATTCCTTTGCCATTGAGTCTTTTGCGCTCAATCCTTCTCCTCCTGTTCTCTTGTGTGAGCAGGAAAATTTGGTGCCAATGAGGGTACAGTGGTACAGTTTATGAGGTATACATGTGGTGTCCTTCTTTATGTTTACATTACATTTACATTATGATTAACACACTGTATATTTCATCTGCCTTCTGACTGCATTATCTGTTTCGACTGCACTTTCTGCATTCTATCTGCATTCATCTGCCTTCTAACTGCATTTTTTGCATTCTGTCTACATACGGCATTTCAATTTTCCTGCTGTTGATTGGTAATTAAAGCATTGAAAACTTCCATGTCCTTTGTAGAATGATGCGAAGTGGTCTGCCCTCTTCAAAGTGGTGTGCACCTGTAAAAAATTGTTATGTGGTGCCGCTTACAGAAATATAATGCTTTGAGTTGATTGTAGCATAGAGGTGGTGCTTTGTCATCAAATTTTTTCTTTTTTTGCCACAGCGTAAGGGGCTTTATCCCATGTGACCGGCTGGGGCAAGCTCTCTTGCGTGAGCGAATAGCGAAGCTGCCTAGATACTGTTGAATTATGCACACGATACACAGAAATGCCCTGCCACGGATGGCAGGGCAAGGAGAACCGCGCCACGGACGGCGCGTTTCGACGGTTTCGTCGAGCATCGTAAATCTTTAAGGCATAATTCCTACAGTATCTTGGCAGTACAGCGTAGCTCACGCGAGAGAGCGTGCACAAGTCAGGGCTCATGGGATGAAGCCCCGTCCTACTGCCAATGTCTCTGCACAAAAAAAGCAGCCTTTGAACTTTACACTCAAAGTCTGCTTCTTTTCATTTTATAAGCTGTCCATAGCCTGATACATGGAAAGCATAGGAGCCATAACGGCTGCCACAAGCACACCAACAATAAGTGCCAGAACAAGGATAATCATAGGCTCAATAGCTGCCATAACTGTCTGGGTAGCCAACTCAACTTCCTCATCATAGTAGTCCGCCAGTCGGGTAAGCATGCCTTCCAAGTCACCGGTCTCCTCACCGATTTTGGTCATGTGTGAAACCATAGGTGGAAACAATCCACACGCAGTAATTGGCTCAGACAGTGGAACACCCTTACTTACCTCTTCCCTCGCATTTTTCAGGGCTTTTTTGTAAAGCGCATTCTTCATGGTGTCAGCAGTGATACCAAGGGCTTCAATCATCGGAAGTCCGGAGTACACAAGTGTGGAAAGTGTACGCGCATAGTTACTGGCCGCTGTCTTGATGTTTAGCTTTCCGAAAACCGGAAGCTTTCTTGCGAGATTGCCAAAGAACATCTGACCGCTGTCAGTCTGCTTATAAAGCTTGATGGCTATAACAATTGCTACTATGACAGCAATCACAATATACCAGTATCCGGTAACAAAATCACTCATCGCAACAACTGCCTTTGTGATGCCCGGCAGCTCTGTTCCCAGGTCATTGAACATCTCTGAATAGCTTGGGATGACCTTTACAAGCATTACAATAACAACCGCAATAGCTACAATCACAACGATAATCGGATAAACTGCCGCTTTTTTTATCATGCCGTTAAGCTTTGCCGATTTTTCGAAGTGTGCAGACATTCTGTCAAAAGCTACATCAATCTTGCCGGATGCTTCTCCTGCCGCAACCATGCTCACCATGATATCAGGGAAAACATTCGGATATTTTTTCAGACCATCCGAGAGAGTCTCACCTTTTTGAATCTCGGCATGAACACCTCTGATAGCTTTCGCCATGACCTTGTTCTCAGTCTGATCGGATAGCATATCCAGCGTATCAAGAATCGTAACACCGGCATTTACCATACTGGTGAACTGGCGGCAGAATACCGATAGGTCTCTCGGCTTTACCTTTCCTCCTACACTGAATGAGATTTCCTTGGTCAGTGCTGTTGCCTTGGTGAGGCTTATGACCATGTTGCCATCCATCTTAAGCTTATTTTTTGCCTCTGCTTCTGACTCGGCTACTATATTTCCTTTTCTTTCTTTTCCGCTCTGGTCTATAATCTGATATGTCCAGTCAGCCACTTTCTTCTCCTCCTTATCCCTGTTCTGTGCAACCTCCAGATAAATTAAATCATAATTTATTAAGACTCCACAACATTATACCATAACAGTAAAATGCATACGATTATACCATCAATAGTAAAGGTGTACACGGCTAGCCATGCTTACCGGATCATGTGCATATGCAACTGCAGTCTCCGGCGCTATAAGGCCCTGGCTGTAATACTGTAAAATACAGTCATCCATCATCATCATACCCTCTCTCTTTGATGTCTGTATGATAGATGGAATCTGAAACGCTTTTGCCTCACGAATCAGGTTTCTGATAGCATTGTTTGCAAGGAGCACCTCAAATGCTGCAATTCGTCCGCCATTTACCATTGGAAGCAGATGCTGTGCAACAATTCCCTCTAAAACTCCTGAGAGCTGCACTCGTATCTGTTGCTGCTGGTGTGGTGGAAAAACGTCAATCATACGGTCAATTGCATCGGATGAACTGTTGGTATGCAGTGTAGAAAATACAAGATGTCCTGTCTCCGCCGCTGTAATAGCTGTTGATATAGTTTCAAGATCTCGCATCTCTCCTACAAGTATTACATCCGGATCCTGTCGCAGTGCAGCTCTTAGGGCTGCAGCATATGAGAGTGTATCCTTTCCAACCTCTCGCTGTGCCACTATCGAGCGCCTCCTTGAGTGCAGGTACTCGATAGGATCTTCAAGCGTGATTATATTTTTGGAATCTCTTGCTGCAATGACATCTATAAGACTTGCCAGCGTAGTCGACTTACCACTTCCTGTAGCTCCTGTCACGAGGACAAGTCCTCTCATCTTTGTGGTCAGATTTACAACCGACTGTGGTATTCCAAGCTGCTGTGGTGTAGGCACGTCATATGAGAGAATACGAAGTGCTGCTGCATATGAACCTCTCTGTCTGAACACATTGGCTCTGACTCGTGAAAAGCCCTCCACCGAAAAAGCAAAATCAAGCTCTCCATTTTTCTTTAGCACATCTTTAAGCTCCTGCGGGACAATTGGAGAAAGCAGGTTGTCCGTCTCAACATTGGTAAGAACCTGATTTCCCTGCGGTACAAGCATTCCGTCAATTCTAAGCATAACCGGATTTCCCGGTGCGATATGTATATCCGATGAGTTCTGTTGCTGCGCTGCTTTTAAAATGTCTACTATCTGCATTTTCTTTTCCCCCTTAGTTTTCAAACGTGGTCTTTAACATTTCCTGGAATGAAGTAACTCCTTCGAGTACAAGCTTCTCTGCACTCTGTCTAAGTGTATGCATGCCCTCATCACATGCTGCCTTGTTTATATCTTCTATATCAGCACATTTTGAAATAAGTGACTTGAGCTTTGGTGTTACGGTCATTATCTCATATATACCGATTCGTCCCTTGTAGCCTGTATTGGCACATTTTTCACAGCCACATGGCTCATAAATCTTTACCGGACGAAATGCCGGTATATTCATAAAGGCCTTTTCCTCCTCTGTCAGCAGATGTTCTCTCTTACATGCCGGACAAAGTCTTCTTACAAGTCGCTGTGCAATGATTCCCTTTACCGAATCCGCAAGCAGATAACTTTCAACTCCCATGTCCTCCAGTCGTGAAATAGTACTTGCCGAGCTGTTGGTATGCAGTGTGCTGACCACAAGATGTCCTGTGATTGACGCCTGTACTGCAATCTGTGCTGTCTCCTGATCTCGAATCTCACCAATCATAATGATGTCCGGATCCTGTCGCAGAATGGAACGAAGTGCTGATGCAAATGTCAGGTCAGCCTTATTATTTACCTGTACCTGGTTGATTCCGTCTATATTGGCCTCGACCGGATCCTCAACTGTGATGATATTTACATCATCCTTGTTGAGCTCTGAAAGTGCCGTGTAAAGTGTGGTTGACTTACCACTTCCTGTAGGTCCCGTAACAAGTATGATACCGTTTGTATTCATCAGTATATGATTAAAGGCCTTAAGCTCTTCGTCTGAAAATCCCAGCTCCTTTTTATCTCTTGTAAGTGCCTTTTTCTGCGCAAGTCGCATAACACACTTCTCACCAAATACTGTCGGAAGGATTGATACTCGGATATCATACTCTGTCTTATCTATCTCCATAGTGATACGGCCGTCCTGCGGCTTACGCTTCTCAGAAATATCCATACCGCCTATAATTTTAAGTCGTGTAATAATTGCAGAGAGCAGATGTATACTATATGCCGCCTTCTCATAAAGCGCACCGTCAATTCTGTATCGCACCCTGACTTTATTTTCCAGTGCCTCTATATGTATATCTGAGGCCCTGAGTCTGGCTGCCTGCTCAATAATAGAATTGACAAGCAGAACAACCGGTGAATTGTTGACATCCTTGCTGGTAGCTTCCTCAGCCTCGGCATTTTTCTGCTCACGCTCTTTTCTCTCCCTTGCATACTCCTGAGCCGCCTTCATCGCTTCTGTATCACCATAATATTTGTCGAGCGTCAAAAGTATATCTCTTTCTGTCGCTACCGCAGGCTCAGCCTGCAGATTTGTAACGATTGAAAAATCATCAAGCGCCACCATATCCATAGGATCGGCCATGGCCACATGCACTATATTGGCATTATTTGGGTCAAAGGCATATGGTATCATGACATGCTTTCTGAGCACTGATTCACTGACGAGGCTTTGCACCTCCTCAGGTATGTTAAGTGCGCTCACATTCACAAGCTCAAGTCCCAGCTGCTGCGACAATGCCTTTGCTATCTCAAGCTCATTGGTGAACCCAAGCTCAATGAGTGTTTCTCCTATCTTCTTATGCTTTTCTTTGGCTATAGGCAGAGCCTTTTCCAGCTGCTCCTGAGTAATTACATTTTCATTTATAAGCATATCACCGATACGCTTTTTCTCTCGTCTAAAAGCCATAGTGGCTCCCCCTCTTTCATCATTTAGTAAAATACTACCATTATGATGGCTGTATTTCAAGGGTATTTATATAAAATATACAATAAATTTATTTTAATACTAAAAAGTAACGATTCCGAGTGCCTGCAGCAACAGTATAAGCAGGAATGCCGGTGCAATAAATTTAACCATGATTATATAAAGTCCTTTTCTGGTAAATTTGCTGCCTCCGCGTGTCACCTCATCTATTATTACCTTTGGACTTACTATCCAGCCAACGAGGATACATGTGGCAAGTGCCACGATTGGCATGAGCACATTGTTGCTGACATAGTCCATTATATCAAGTATCTGTCCGACTGTGCCGTTTGGAAGCTTAACCTCCATATAAAGCTTATTGTAGCCAAGGCAGACTATTATCTCTGCAATCAGGGCATATACCGTGACTAAAATTGCGCTTTTTCTGCGGCTCCAGTGAAATCTGTCTATAAGACTCGATACAATAGCCTCCATAATTGATACAGACGATGTAACTGCTGCGAATGCAACTATCATAAAGAATATCAGTCCAACGATATCTCCTGCTATTCCCATTTCATTAAATACCTTTGGCAGTGATATAAACATAAGCCCCGGTCCTGCTGACATGCCGTCACGGCCCATAAATACATATACTGCCGGAATGATCATAAGACCTGCAAGGAATGCAACAAGTGTATCAAAAATCTCGATCTGGTTGATTGAGCCCATGAGCTTTGATTCCTTCTTGACATACGAACCATATGCAACCATGATTCCCATAGCTACACTGATTGAATAAAAAAGCTGACCGAGCGCATCAACAAATACGGTGAAAAGCTTTTGCATTGTAAGCCCCTTGAAATCCGGAATCACATAAATCTTAAGTCCCTCAAGACCACTTCTTACTGTGCCCGACGCATCCTTATAATGAAGCGTCAGTGAGAAAATTCCGATTGCAAAAATAAGCACAACAAGGATAGGCATAAGCACCTTGCTGAACCGCTCGATGCCTTTATTGACTCCACCAATGACAATTGCTGCTGTTAAAAGCAGATAAACCACTCCAAATATGATTGGTGCCCACTGACCTGTGATAAAGCCTGTGAAATATCCATCCGCAACCGCATTCTTGCCGCTTCCTGTAATGAAAAGTGTAAAGTACTTTAAAACCCATCCACCTATAGTACAGTAGTAAGGCAGAATAATAGCCGGTACTATACACGCAAGCACACCGATAAACTTGCCCTTTGGATTGATAAGACCATACGCTGTGAGTGGTCCCTGTCCGGTCTTACGTCCTATTGCAATCTCAGTGGTAAGCAATGCAAAGCCAAAAGTCAGAACAAGTATCAGATACACCAGCAGAAAAAGTCCTCCTCCGTCCTTTGCTGCCAGATACGGAAACCTCCATATATTTCCAAGTCCTACCGCACTGCCGGCTGCCGCAAGAACGAACCCAATGTTGCCGGAAAAAGTGCTTCTTGATTTTTCTTTCATTTTATACTGTCTCCTTAATATATTATATAATCTAATTTCGATTTAATATGGACATTGTTTCCATTTACAAATCTAATATACCCATTATAATCATCTGATGTACATTTTGCAATGGTTGATATTTTTTATTCGAATTTACAGTACGTGTGGTGGCACAGCGTAAGGAACGTAAGCCCCGGGTACCGCGGGCGCACACGTACTCCCGCCGGAGCGCATAGCAAAGCGGCTTAGATACTGTAGAAATTATGCCCACAAGACGCAGAAACGCCCCTGCATGGACGCAGGGGCGAGGAGAACCGCGCCACGGAAGGCGCGTTTCGACGGTTTCGTCAAGCATAGAAACCCATCAAGCATAATTTCGTACAGTATCTTAGCCACGCAGCGTAGCGACGACTGGAGTACGTGTGCGCCCGTGATACCCGGGGCTTGCGTTCCGTACTATTATATAAACGTCCTAAATAAGGTTTTTAATGCCTTCTGTTAAACGCTTTGCAACTCTCACATTGTTCATGGTGTAAAGATGAATTCCCTCCACATCATTAGCTAAAAGCTCAATTATCTGACTCTCGCAGTAAGACATTCCGGCATCAAAAAGTGCCGCCTTGTTGTCTCCGTATCTGTGCACAATCTTCTGGAACTTCTCCGGGAACTTTGCCCCGCACATTGTAACCATTCTCTGAATCTGAGCCGCATTGATACAAGGCATGATGCCCGGGATAACAGGCACATTGATACCTGCAAGCCTGCAGTCCTCAGCAAAATTGAAGAAGGTATCATTGTCAAAGAAGAGCTGAGATAAAAGAAGCTCTGCTCCTGCATCAACCTTTTTCTTAAGATTCTTAATATCATCTACCTTATCAGCTGCCTCCGGATGGATGTCCGGGTAGCACGCACCTGCGATACAGAACTGATCACCTGTGGTGTCCTTTATGTATTTAATCAAATCGCTTGCATGGAGAAAATCCTCCTTTGCAGGCACATTTGGATTTCTGTCTCCTCTTAAAGCGAGGATATTCTCGATGCCCTCATATGAAAGCTGTCTGGTGAACTCATCTATCTCTGCCTTGTTATAGCACAGACATGTAAGGTGTACGACCGGCTCCACATTGTACCGGTTCTTGATTTTCTTCGCAATCTCGATAGTCTTGTTATTGTTTGAGCTGCCGCCTGCGCCAAATGTCACGCTGATGTACTCAGGATGACAATCACAGAGTATCTCAAGCATCTCGTCTATATTTTTGAAGTCTTCCTCCTTCTTAGGTGGAAATATCTCAAAGGAGAGCGACTGTGGTTTGTTTGTATGTATCTGTGTAATCTTCATGTTATCCTCCGGTATATATGGTTATTCAATAATTTGTAATTTTTATATTCCATATATTACTGTAGTTTTTTGTCATTGTAAAATATATTTTTCTTTTAGTTTGTCATAAATAAAATCTATATCAAGACTTGCTGAGCATTTGATTTTTTTAGATGAGGTGATATAATGGGCGAAGCAAATCAAAAAGAGGTTTCACAATGAAAAAAATAGATTTTGATAATGATTCAATAAAGAAAAATATATTGCAGGCTGCTCTGCCCATGCTGGCAGCCCAGATTCTAAGCCTGTTGTACAATATAGTAGACCGCATATACATTGCCCGCATACCTGATATGGGAACCACTGCACTCGGTGCTGTGGGGCTTTGCTTTCCTATTATAATGCTGACAATCGCTTTCTCCAATCTCTTTGGAAGCGGTGGTGCTCCGCTTTTTTCAATAAAAAGAGGCATGAGTGATGACAGAGCCGCCAATACCATAATGAATACGAGCTTTACAATGGTCTGCACATTCGCAGTCATTTTTACAGCTTTGTGCATGATTTTTGCAAAGCCTCTTTTAATCGTGTTTGGCGCATCTGAAAATGCTCTCAAATATGCTCTGCCATACCTGCTCATTTATTTGATAGGAACACTCCCATCCATGATTTCAACCGGCATGAATCCCTTTATCAACGCTCAGGGCTACTCCACTACCGGCATGCTGTCTGTAGCAATCGGAGCCGTTGCCAATCTGGTTTTGGACCCGCTTTTTATATTTGGATTTAATTTCGGTATCAAAGGAGCAGCTATTGCTACGGTCATCTCACAAATACTGTCTGCTCTCTATGTGCTTCACTTTCTTAGGAAAAAGGCTGAGCTTAAGGTGCGCCTTATGACACTCTCTGAATTCAGTGAAAATACGCGCTATGCAAAGGATATCATAAGCCTTGGAACCTCCGGCTGTGTCATGCAGCTCACCAACAGTCTGGTGTCTATATGCTGCAACAACGTGCTTTCAGTGACCGGAGGTGATTTGTACATATCGGTAATGACCATCGTATCAAGCATCAGGCAGATGGTCGAGACTCCAATTTATGCAATTGTGGAGGGGGCATCTCCTGTTTTAAGCTACAACTATGGCGCCAGAAGACCTGCCCGGGTGAGAAAATCTATTTTCACTATGGGACTGCTCGTGCTTCTATATACAGCTGTCATGTGGAGTGTGATCATACTTGCTCCTCATGCCCTGATTACTATTTTCAGTTCCGATGCCACCCTCATGGATGATGCGGTGAAGGCTTTAAATATCTACTTTGCGGCATTCATATTTATGGATCTGCAGTACATCGGACAGACTACCTTTAAATCACTTAACAAAAAGAAGCGGGCTATATTTTTCTCCCTGCTTCGCAAGGTGTTCATCGTTGTACCGCTGACATATATTCTGCCATACTCCTTTGGTATGGGAACCGATGGTGTGTTTATGGCAGAACCTGTATCAAACGTGATTGGCGGAAGCATCTGCTTTGTAACCATGCTTAGTACAGTACTGCCGGAGCTTCACAGAATGGAGCAGTAATTACAGCATCTCATCAATGCAGATGCCGTAGCCTCCGGTCGGATCATCGACAAACACATGGGTGACTGCTCCTATTATTTTGCCATCCTGTATGATTGGGCTTCCGGATGTGCCCTGCACTATTCCACCGGAGAGCTCTATCAGCCTGTCGTCTGTCACCTTAAGCTCCATTCCCTTGTTTGTATCTGTCGCTTTTTTGTCTATATTTGTTATTTCCAGATTATATTTTTCCAGTTTTCCTGATATTTCCGATATCATCTGTGCACTGCCTGTGTGTATCTCATCCTTGCCGGCGACCGGATAATACGTATCCTCTGCGGCATATTCCGACAATTCATCGCTGTCAAGCTGTCCGTAAATTCCCAGATTACTATTGCAGTCAAGTGTGCCTATATGGCTTTTTTTGCCAAAATATACCACTCCGCCTATCTCGCCCGGCGCGCCGGATTTTCCCTTTTTGATTTTGGTAAGCTTCATACTGTACAAATCACCACTGTTTGCATACAAGAGATTGCCGCTTTGGGTTCCGTCTCCTATTCCATGCCCCAACGCTCCAAAACGGCCGTCCTTTGTATAATAAGTGATAGTACCGATTCCTGCCAGATCGTCCTTCACCCATATTCCCATATAGTATCTGCCATCATCCATCCTCACAGGTGTGATATCCGCTGACATTTCTTTACCGCCTCTAAGAAATTTTATTTTTACCATTCTTTTATTAATTTCTGATTTAATTTCATCGCTATCGCTCTTATTTTCATTTATTATTTCTTTCTGACTTTCTACTGTACCACTTTCATCATATTCCTTCATGATATCATTCACTGCTTCAGAAAGCTCCTCCTTGTCTGCCACAGTGCGCCCATTGACAGATAGGATATAATCACCGCACTGCACCCTTTTATCTGCCGGATTGACTTTTTTGCCATCCTCGTCTGTCACCTCCGTCGTATTCACTACAAGCACGCCCTCTGTCTGCTCATATATACCGGTCAGCCTGCCACAGGCATATACGCCCTCAACTCTTATTCCATCACTTATTTTATCTGTCTCTTCATAATCTCTGTCAGTAGCTCTGTGAGTTGATGCTGTATCTGCTGTCTGTCCTATGTCTTGTTCGTTTCCGCTGTTTTCACCGTTTCCGCCGTTTCCGCCGTTTTCACCATTTTCACCATTCTCGCCCGAATCAGCCAATACACTGGCCGCCTGTCCTGGAAGCCCTGTCGCATATCTTCCATATCCGGCCTTTGATTCATTTAAAAAACTTCCTAATGCACTTTCATCAAATGCCTTATCTACCCTGCTGCACCACTTATCATCACTGCTTAGTGCAAACATAGCTATCACTACTGCAGCCAGCGTGACACTCACAAATTTTCCAAAAAACTTCCGCATACTATTACCTCCATTTGGATTAGTATGCTCCTGTCATTTTCCTTTTATTCTTTTAATATCTTATTATCTCATTCTAACTATTCCAAATTATTTTGAGCAAAAGCCGGTATAATTTGACAGTTTAGGTGTTTTCCTATATAATTTCGATATATTTATATGATTATTATAGATTTCACATATAATTCCCACGTTGTCAGTTACAAATAAATATTGTAATAGCTTTATAATTCTTAAATCACCATTTAATAAAGGAGGGATTCCATGAATACATACCTGCTCATCACATCCATAGTAATCTTCTTATGTATCCTGCTAAATCGTGTCTCCAACCGCATAGGCATTCCGGCACTTTTAGCCTTTATCGTGCTCGGCATGCTTTTTGGCTCTGACGGAATAATGAAGATAGATTTCGACAATTACGCGTTCGCCGAACAGATATGCTCTACCGCGCTGATTTTTATCATGTTCTATGGCGGCTTTGGCACCAACTGGCAGCGTGCAAAGGCTGTTGCCGTTAAGGCTGTGCTCTTGTCCACCATCGGTGTTATTATTACATGCTTTCTCACAGGGCTGTTCTGTCACTTTGCCCTTAATATGAGCTGGGAAATAAGCTTTCTCCTTGGTGCGCTTATTTCATCAACCGATGCGGCGAGCGTTTTCTCCATTCTCCGTTCAAAAAAGCTGAACCTGAAATATAATACAGCCTCTCTTCTCGAGGTAGAAAGCGGTAGTAATGACCCATGTGCCTATATGCTCACCGTTGCTTTTATAGCCATATCCCATGGCAACGCAAGCCCTGGAAATATTGCCATACTCATAGTAAAGCAGCTTGCCTTCGGCATAATCTTCGGTGCCTTGATTGCAAAGCTTTCCATCATACTCCTTCGATATATACGCTTCAAAAGCGCGGGGTTTGATGCGATTTTCATGGTGGGAATAGCACTGATATCATTTGCCCTGCCTGCTTACTTTGACGGAAACGGCTTCTTAAGCGCCTATATTGTCGGCATCATACTCGGAAACACTGAAATAGAAAATAAAAAGAATCTGGTAAATTTCTTTGATGGCATAACGGGACTCATGCAGATGCTTATTTTCTTTCTGCTTGGTCTGCTTTCTTTCCCGTCAAGGCTGCCACAGGTCATAGTACCTGCGCTTTTAATATTTATATGGCTTACCTTTGTGGCAAGGCCTCTTTCTGTAGCACTTGTGCTCACACCATTTCGCAGCAAAATAAAACAACAGCTGCTTGTCTCATGGTCCGGCTTAAGAGGAGCTGCATCCATAGTGTTTTCCATCATGGCATATACCGCCACCAATGATGACCTCGACACCTTCCACATAATATTTATGATAGTACTTTTTTCAATACTGCTTCAAGGCTCAATGCTTCCATGGATATCACGAAAGCTTGACATGCTTGATAAAACAGCCGATGTAATGAAGACCTTCAATGATTACTCCGAGGAAGCAGATATCCAGTTCATACAGCTTACCATACCGGAAAATCATCTGTGGTGTGGCCACAAGCTAAAGGATCTGACGCTGCCGCCGGAGACACTGATTGTGCTTATACGAAGAGGTGAGCAGAATATAATACCTGACGGCGAAACAATAATACTTCAAAACGATGTGCTCGTGCTGAGTGCCATCACACCTGATGAGGTGCATGGTATAAAACTGGTGGAAAAAATAATAGAAAAAGACAGCAGATATAACAATAAACTGCTGTCTGAAATATCAAAAAAACACAATGAGATTATAATAATGATCCAAAGAAATGGGCAGGTAATCATCCCAAACGGAAACGTACGGCTGACCACCGGTGATATACTGGTAATCAACCGCGCCGTAAACTGATAATGTCAGATTTTTTTCTCCATGGCAAGCTCTTTCATCTCTCGCGCGCTCTCCATCACGGTATCTGTGATTTTTGCACCGCCGAGCATTCTGGCAAGCTCAGCCACGCTGTCATTGTCAGTTAGTCTTCGAATCCTTGAAACCGTGGATTTGTTCTCGACTGCTTTTTCAATAAGGAAATGTGCATCTGCCATAGCTGCTATCTGTGGCAGATGTGTGATACATATAATCTGATGGTTGCGGCCAAGCTCATTCATCTTCTCAGAGACCATCTGAGCTGTACGTCCACTGATTCCAGAATCAATCTCATCGAAAATAAGTGACTCGATGTGATCATTTTCTGCCATGATTGTCTTGATGCCGAGCATGATACGCGACAGCTCTCCTCCCGATGCTACCCTGCCGAGCGGCTTAAGTGGCTCTCCGGGGTTAGTTGATATGAGAAACTCCGGCGCATCGATGCCGTTTGCTGTATAGTCCGCAAGTCTGTCAAAGTGCATATCAAACTGTACATCGAGAAAATTCAAATCATTAAGTGCTGATTTAATTTCTGACACAAGCTTTACAGCACTCCCTTGTCTGATTTCTGATACCTCATCCGATATCTGTGCCAGCTCCTTTTCCTTTTTCGCAAGCTGCTGCTCTAATTTCTGTAAATAAGAATCATAATCATTCAGGACACTGATACGCTCCCTCTTTTCATTGAGTGCTATCAGTATATCGTCAATTGAGTTGCCGTATTTGCTCTTTAGATGATTTATCTCATCCAGACGCTTTTGTGTCTCATAGAAGGTCTCCTCGTCAAACTCAGCCTGTGAAATATACCCTGATATCTCGTGATTAAAATCAGAAAGCAGACTGTCTATCTCTGACAGCTGACTCTCCAGAGCTTCCACATCCGTATCATAGCCTGATACCTGCGACAGCTCTCTTACCGCCCTGCCAATAAGCTCTGAGGCACTCTCCATCTCGCCTCCTGTGGCAGAGTATGCAGCATTTACGCCCTCCATGATTTTCTTTCCGTTTGAAAACTTCCTAAACTGCGCCTCAAGCTCCTCATCCTCCCCCGGCACAAGGGAAGCTTCTTCTATCTCCTTCACCTCGTACTCAAGGAATGACAGCTCACGGCTTCTTTCCTCATTGTCGATATTTGACTTTTCATACTCATCCTTAAGCGCCCTATATGCTTTGTATGTGACTGAAAGCTGCTGCTTTTTATCTCCAAGCGACTGCTTTGCATACTCATCAAGTATATCAAGGTGTTTTTTCTTTGATAAAAGTGACTGGTGCTCATGCTGACCGTGGATATCTATGAGATATGAGGCTATTTCCTTCATCCGCGAAACAGATACAGCCTCACCGTTTACCCTGCCGACTGCGCGCGACTGTGTGATTTTACGGCTTAAAATCACGCATCCGTCCTCGACCTCCACATCAAGCTCCCTTAAAGCCTCTATAATCTTTGGATCTTCAACTGAAAAAATCAGCTCTACAAAAGCAGGCTTTTCATTGTCTCTTAGCATCTCCTTTTGCACTTTTTCACCAAGTGCCAGATTGATAGAGCCTATGATGATTGATTTTCCTGCTCCGGTCTCTCCCGACAGTATATTTAGTCCGTCGGAAAACTCAACCTCACACTCATCTATGAGTGCCAGATTCTTTACATGTAGATTTTGTAACATATTTTCTCCTTCCTCTCCCAGGCATGACGATATATGTTATTTTCTGTTACAGTTCAACTATAATCTGATATTCATGTAACATTATTCCACAATTCTGCGGATTTTTTTCATCACCGCATATGTATCATCAACAGTCCGGATTGCACACATGATTGTGTCATCTCCTGCAATCGAACCGACGATTTCTCTCATCTTCATGGCATCTATTGCAGCACAGACAGCGCTTGCCATTCCCGATACAGTCTTTATAACGAGGATATTCTGTGCCATATCCATTGACAAAAAGCCCTCTCTGAGTACTCTTTCGTATTTTTTGGAAAGGTTCTCAGGTGCATCCGTTATCACGGCGTATTTCTGTCTGCCGCCTGCGGTAGGAATCTTTGTGAGCTTAAGCTCCCTGATATCCCTGGATACTGTGGCCTGAGTCACGCGAAAACCATCTTTTTCAAGAAGCGCAGACAGCTCATCCTGCGTCTCTACCTCATTCTTTTGGATTATCTCAATTATCTTGGATTGTCTGTTTGTTTTCATGTCCTGCCACCTCATAAATATTATTTGTAACTATTCATTATAACAATCCTTATCTGTGTTATGAATAATTTCCCATCTTTTTGCGGAGTATCTCCAAAAAGCTTCTCTGGTGAAGCTTGCAAATCTTTGTATGATTGGCTGCCTTTGAAATAACAAAACGGTCTCCCACAGCCAGCTCTGCCGTGGTGTCGCCATCATAGCTGACACACGCCATCTCATCGTTTTGCTCCCTGCGGCTTAGAATCTCTATCTCTATCTCATCATCGCCCGAAAGCACAATGCTCTTTGACGTAAGATTGTGAGCATTGTTCGGTGTGAGCAGTATCATATCGCCCTTCGGATCCACAATCGGACCTCCCGCCGACATACTGTAGCCTGTAGAGCCCGTTGGAGTCGCAACGATGATGCCGTCGGCATGGTAATTGTTTAAAAACTCACCGTTTACATACACATTGAGGCTTAATATCTGCAAATTTCCCTTTCTATGGATGACTATATCATTTAATGCAACTCTAGAGGTCTCACTGCCTCTTTTATGCCCTGTGAGCATAATACGGTCCTCTGTCATGTATTTATCAGCCATGAGCGAATCGATAGCGTCAAATACCGTAGCTTCCTCCACCTCACACAGATAGCCGAGTGTGCCGAGATTCACTCCCATAAGCGGAATCTCAAGTGTCTCCACCCTTGTGGCTGCACGAATCAGTGTACCATCTCCGCCGAGCACAAGAATACACTGCGTATCCTGTGGTATATCCTCAATCTCAAACTCGTTATCGGATATAGCCTCGACATTGCTCATAAGACCCTTTGCCGTGCCGCCCTTTTGCTCTATGTATGCCACTATTTTATTTGTAAGTGCAAAATCCCTGTCCTTATAGGCATTTGCTATCACAACAAAATGTTTCATAGTCTATTTCCTGTCCAGCTCTCCATGCGCGGCCTCGACCACACTATGAATATCCACTGATTCCTCCTTTATAGGATCATCTGTCTTTTTGATATGTACGAGGTACTCTATATTGCCCTCCGGCCCCTTGATTGGCGAATACTCAAGGTCTAACACGCTAAATCCATTTGAAAGTGCAAAGGATATGATATTGTTCACTACCTCCTCATGCACGCTCTTGTCACGGACCACGCCCTTTTTACCTACCTTTTCCCTGCCTGCCTCAAACTGTGGCTTGATAAGACAAACCATCTCGCCACCGTCCTTTAACAGTGCTCTTGCAGGACCTAACACCTTGGTAAGTGATATGAATGACACATCAACCGATGCAAAATCCAGCTCATCATCTATGTCATTGGGCGTCACATACCTGATATTGGTCTTTTCCATGCACACCACGCGCTCATCCTGACGCAGCTTCCATGCAAACTGGCCATATCCGACATCCACAGCATACACCTTTTTAGCACCATTTTGAAGCATACAGTCTGTAAAACCGCCTGTTGAAGCACCTATATCCATGCACACCTTGCCATCCATCGTGATATCAAAGTGCTTCATAGCCTTTTCAAGCTTTAGCCCTCCACGGCTCACATACTGCAGTGTCTTTCCATGAATCTCAATATTGCAGTCATCAGGAAATGTGCTTCCCGCCTTATCCTCACGGTTGTTATTTACAAAAACATTGCCCTCCATAATCATGGTCTTTGCTTTTTCCCGTGATGGTGCAAGGCCTCTGTTTACAAGTAATACGTCTAATCTTTCTTTCATACTGTATGTTACCTCTATCTATAATGCTGCTATTATACGCTTAGCCACCGATTCGGCATCCACATGCAGCTCCTTTTTGAGCACCTCGACATTGCCATGCTCCACATAGCAGTCAGGAAGTGCAACTGTCAACACCTCAAGAGCTATGCCATTAGTCTTGACATACTCCGTCACATGCTCACCAAAACCGCCGCTTTGCACGTTTTCCTCCATAGTTACAAGCAGACTGTGTTCAGCCGGCAGTTCCTTAATTGCTTCCTTATCAAAAGGCATTGCAAAACGCGCATTGATAAGTGTAGCAGAGATTCCCTCTGCCTCAAGCAGCTTTACCACATCAACGGCAGTCTTTACCATACTGCCAAGTGCCATGATAGCCACCGTGCTTCCTTTTCTGATCAGCTCACTCTTTGCAAGCTCTATCGGCTGTCTGATTTCCTTAAGGCCGTCATAGGCTGCCCCTCTTGGATATCTGAGTGCAATCGGACCGTCATATGCCACTGCAAACTTCATCATATCAGACAGCTCCCACTTATTCTTCGGAGCCATGATTGTCATATTCGGGATGACCGACAGATATGATATGTCAAATATTCCCTGATGTGTCTCTCCGTCACTGCCTACAAGCCCTGCCCTGTCGATTGCAAAGATGACATGCAGATTCTGTATGCACACATCGTGAAGTATCTGGTCAAACGCCCTTTGTAAAAATGACGAGTACACCGCAAATACCGGGATAAGTCCTGCCTTTGCAAGCCCTGCCGCAAAGGTCGTGGCATGTGCCTCGGCTATTCCCACATCAAAAAATCTATCCGGGAAATTGCGGTGGAATCTGCGAAGCCCTGTTCCATCAGCCATGGCAGCCGTTATCGCAACTACCTTTGGATTTCTCTCGCCCAGCTTCTTCATGACTGTTGAGAAGACATCTGTGTAATTGGCCTTCGTGCGCTTATTCTTTGGAAGCCCTGTCTCTATAACAAATGGCTCTGCCCCGTGAAATCTGGAAGGATAACGCTCTGCCGGGCCATAGCCTGCTCCCTTTTTCGTGAGCACATGCACAAGCACCGGACCATCCACACGCTTTGCCTCATCAAACACACGGCACATTTCCTTTATATCACTGCCATCCACAGGTCCCAAATAGATAATGCCCATCTCCTCAAAGAACATACCCGGAATAAAAAGCTGCTTTATGCTGCTCTTTGTATTCCTGATATGCTTTACCATACGCTCTCCGTAGATTGGTATATGGTTTAGGGAATTCATGACATTATTCTTTAAATCCCTGTATGCATCCGCTGTTCGAAAGCCTGAAAGATACTGGCTTATGCCTCCGACGTTCTCTGAAATCGACATATTGTTGTCGTTTAGCACTATAATGAAATTGCCTTTCACGCTTGAAGCATTGTTGAGTGCCTCATACGCCATACCTCCCGTCAGTGCACCGTCTCCTATTACAGAAACCACATGATAGTCATCTCCGGTCACCTGTCTGGCTGTCGCAAGTCCAAGCCCCGCTGAAATAGATGTGGAGCTGTGTCCTGTATTAAAACAGTCACAGTCGCTCTCATCCGCCTTTGGGAAGCCGCTCATTCCGCCATACTGTCTGAGCGATGAAAATCCATCCTTTCTGCCTGTGAGTATCTTGTGTGTGTACGACTGATGCCCTACATCCCACACTATCTTATCCTTCGGCAGATCAAAGCACAGATGCAACGCCATGGTAAGCTCCACTACTCCGAGATTTGATGCCAAATGACCGCCTGTCACCGATATGCTCTCTATAAGAAACTGCCTGATTTCATCCTTTAACAGCTCAAGCTCCTTATGTGTCAGTTTTTTTATATCATTTTCCTTTTGTATCTTTTCTAAAACCATCCTATTTCTCCCGATGGATCAGATATTCAAATAACTCCTTAAGAAATGCATCGTCGTATCCCAAATCATCAAGCAGCTTTTCTGCCTCCTTAGAGATGCGCTCCACATCAGAAACTGCCTTATCCAATCCCTCAAATGTGACATATGTCGCTTTATTATTTTTCTCGTCACTGCCTACCGGCTTTCCAAGCACCTCAAGTGAGCTTGTGACATCAAGCACATCATCCTGTATCTGAAATGCAAGCCCCAGCTTTGCCGCTATCTGCTCCACGCGTGATACCTCATCAGACGACGCCCCTGCAAGGATTGCTCCTATCATCATCGAGCTCTCTATAAGTGCGCCTGTCTTAAGCCTGTAGATAAAGTCAAGCTTTTCCCTTGTGATAGGACAGTCATCGGATTTCTCGCTTTCTACATCAACCACCTGTCCTCCGACCATACCATACACGCCTGCTTTTTTTGCAAGCACCGCAAATGCCCTTGCCACACGCGCATCAGCCACTTCCATGCCAAAAGCCTTTGCTGCGTTCTCATATGCCAGGTTTAAAAGTGCATCACCTGCAAGAATGCCCATAGCCTCACCGTACACAGCATGTGTGGTCTTTTTTCCACGCCTGTACTCATCATTGTCCATGGCAGGCAGGTCATCATGCACCAGCGAGTAGGTGTGTATCATCTCGATTGCCGCCATAAATGGCTCAATCACTGCACTGCTTCCGCCAAACATATGGTAAGTCTCTTCCATGAGGATAGGGCGAAGCCTTTTTCCACCGGCTCTCACACTATAGTTCATGGCCTCAAAAATAATCCTCTGCTGTCCCTCCTCAGCGGGAAGAAACTTCTCAAGCACGTTATTTATATGCTCTACCTTTTGCTGCAGCTCCTCCATGAATTGTGACTTATTTAAATTCCCATTTAAGCTCATCAGAATTCCTCCAGTTGTCCATCGCTGTTTAGCACAAGCATGGCCTTTTCCATGCCCTGTACCATATCATTGGCACTCTTTACCTCATCAAGCCCCTTCTTGTAGAGCTCAAAGGCCTCATCCAGGGATACATCCGCATCCTCCATCCTCGCCACTATCTGCTCTAAGTGTGCAAAGCGCTCCTCGAGTGTCAGTGTTTTTTCATTTTCTTTGTTCATCGTTAATAACCTCCGAAACTACGGCCCTTGCATGACCGTCTATCAGATATATATTTATGTCATCGCCTGCATTGATATCGGATACACTGTGCAGTGCCCCCTTCTTTTCCACCTCGACATACGCATAGCCCTGTGCCAGCTTTTTGGCCGGTGAATATGCATCCAGTGTACCTGAAAGCAGTGCCAGACGCTGTCTGCAATCCGAAAGCCTCTGCTTCATAATCCTTTCAAGTGCATCCTCGATATCTGCCAGACGCCTTTTATTCTCATTTAGTTTATTCTGTGGACTAAGGAAATTAAGTCTTGTTTTAATATGTGACAGCTTTTCCCTGAAAAAATCAATCCGGCCTGTCAGATTTCTGTCCATCCTGCGGCGCAGATTGTCAAGGCGCTCTAACGTCTGTCTGTAGTCACTGACTGCAAGCTCTGCAGCCGCTGAAGGTGTGGGTGCTCTCCTGTCTGACACAAAATCCGCTATCGTCCAGTCGGTCTCATGACCTACTGCCGAGATGATTGGCGTGTGGCAGTCAAATATGGCTCTCGCCACAATCTCCTCATTAAAGGCCCATAAATCCTCTATGGAGCCTCCGCCTCTGCCGACTATTATCACATCAAGATTCATCGCATCCAATGTCTGTATGCCCTTTGCTATGCTATTAGCCGCACCCTCTCCCTGCACAAGTGCCGGATAAAGTATGACCTGTACATATGGATTCCTGCGCGATGATACATTCCTTATATCCTGCACGGCCGCGCCTGTCGGTGCTGTAACCACACCAATACGGCCGGCATACCGTGGAATAGGCTGCTTGTACTCTGCGGCAAACATGCCCATTTCCTCAAGCTCATGCTTTAGCTGCTCGAATTTGAGATACAGATTGCCCTCTCCGTCAAGCTCTATCTTTTTGGCATAAAGCTGATATGCGCCGGTCTTCTCATACACCTCAACGGAACCTGTCACAATAACCTGGTCTCCCTCCTTCATGTGGAAAGAAAGTCCTGCCGCCCTGCTGCCCGCAAACATGATAGCGTTCATGGCTGCTCCCGCGTCCTTTATTGTGAAATAAATATGACCGCTCGTGTGATACTTGCAGTTGCTCACCTCTCCCTTTATGCTCACCTGTCTGAGCATAAAATCCTGAGCGAACATATTTTTAATATAGCTATTTACTTGCGCTACCGAATATATATTTCTATTTGCCATGTTCAGTGCTCTATATCGCTGTTCCTCTTAAGCTATGCAAACTTTGCAAGCACTCCGTTTACAAATGCACCTGACTCATCTGCACCATACTTCTTTGCAAGCTCAACAGCCTCATTTATTGAAACCTTTGTAGGAATATCGTCCTCAAACTTTATCTCATAAACTGCCAATCTGATAATTGCCAGATCAACCTTTGCCATACGATTGGTCTTCCAGCCTGTAGACTTCTCATCGATGAGTGCATCAAGCTCTGCCATATGCTCAATAATCGCACTGCATTTTTCATCAATATACTGTCTTTCCTCGTCTGTAGGATTTGTAAGCTCATCATTTAAAAGCTCCATCTGCTCTGCAAGCTCAGACTTGTCATGAAACTCAACCCTGAAAAGCATCTTAAAAACGTTTTCTCTTATCTTGCTTCTTGTCATTTAAATTCCTCTCGTGAATAGTATTTTATATAAATTAAGGATGTCTGTACGACATCCTTAATTATACTACATTTGTGATCATTTAAAAAGAACTATTTAATTCTCTCCCATATCAACACTTGCTATACGAACATTGATAGTAGCCACAGAAAGCCCTGTCATTGTCTCAATTGCAGACTTAACCTTCTCCTGTACCTTTGTAGAAACCTCAGGGATGCTGTATCCATAAGCAATATTGAGTGCTACATCAACCACTACCTCATTGTCTGCTATCTCAATCTGAATTCCCTTTGAGAGATTCTTCATACCGAGCCTGCTGACAATCTCGTTTGTGATATTGCCTGCCATGGAGCTTACTCCCTCAACCTCAGTGGCAGCAAGACCTGCTATGATAGCTACAACCTCATCTGCTACCTTGATCTCGCCAGACTCATCTGATTTGATATTTATTGTGTTTCTATTCTCTGCCATGTCCATGTTCCTCCTTAACCGGCTATACGGTCTGTCCCTTTGCCACGTAAACCTGGAATGAGTCATTTCCCGTAAGTGATCTATTTCTTGATACGCGAACATTCTTGTCTGTAATCACGTACTCCAGATTGGCGCCATCCTCAATTACCGTATCCTGTAGCAGGATGCAGTTCTTGACCTTTGCATTCTTTCCTATCTTGACGCCTCTTGATAGGATGCTGTTTTCCACGGTACCCTCGATGACACAGCCATCAGCAACCATGACATTCTTGGCTTTTGAGCCATTTATGTATCTTGTAGGGTTATCATCCCTGATCTTTGTATAGATAGAATTGCCACTCTTAAACAATGCTTCCCTGTTATCCTCATCAAGGAGCTTCATATTCTCCTCGAAATAGCTCTTCATATCTGTAATCTGTGAAGCATAACCTGTGTACTCATATGCCTGGATATTGAGTGAATCAGTGTTTGTAGCCATCAGATCCCTTGTAAAATAAGAATAACCATGTACAAAAGCGTCATCCACTATTCTAATGAGCTGCTCCTTCTCCATGATATAGATATTCATGCCAAAGTTTACCTTGCCCATATCCCTGTCATTGATATATATCTTTTTGATACGTCCATCATCTATATCAAATGTATAGTACATCTCATCATTGTTGCCGTTTGGTCTTAAGAATACCTTCGGTACCTCCTGCTTGCGATACATTGCAGTGATATCAGCCCCTGTAGTCTTATGTGCTTCAATCAGCTCCCTGAAATCAAAATTGAATACATAGTTGGCATCAGCCATGATAACATACTTCTGAGTGCACTTTCTCAGATAGCCCTTAAGACTTTCGATTGCCTCAACACGGCCCTCATACACCTTAATCTGCTTCTGTGCATAAGGCGGAACTATATTAATACCACCATTTTTTCTTGCAAGATCAAACTCCTGACCTGAGCCCAGGTGATCCATCAGAGAGTGATAATTCTTTTTAACTATGAGAGATATATTGTCGATTCCGCTATGTACCATGCTTGAAATCAGGAAATCACAGAGTCTGTAACGACCTGCAAACGGAATGGAAGCCATAAGTCTCTCGGATACCATCTCAGGAATGAGGGCATCGTAGCTGTTTGCAAAAATAACGGCCAAAGCCTCTTCGTTGTTCATGTTTAGCATTGTTCCTGGCCCTCCTCAACATCATTATATACCATAGCCTTTGGTCCTATAACTGCTCTGTCGCCAATTGTAACTCCTGGTGCAATTGTAGCAACATCACCTGTCACATCCTCCTCAGGCTTTTCTCCAATAACTGCATCACAGCCTACCGTAACACCCTCTGCAACTATACAGTGTGTAACCTTAGCGCCTCTTTTTATCACAGTATCGCCCATGACAACTGCATCCTCTACCACTGCGCCCTCTTCTACGACAACACCGCCAAAAAGAATTGAATGCTTTACTGTGCCCTTCACTACACAGCCATCGGTAATCATAGAGTCTGTAACCTCTGCGTTGTTGCCGATGAAATGTCCTGTATGACCGCTGTTACGGCTGTATATCTTCCAGTTCTCATCGAACAGATTGATACCGCTGTGTTCCGGATCAAGCACCTCCATATTGGCTTCCCATAAAGCCGGAATTGTTCCTACATCCTTCCAGTAGCCATTGAAATGATATGCATACATCCTGCGACCATCCCTCAAAAGGTTTGGAATGATATTGTTACCGAAATCATTCTCTGAATCCGGATCATTTTCATCCTCAATAAGATACTTCTTAAGTATATCCCAATTGAAAATATAAATACCCATAGATGCAAGATTAGACTTAGGATTCTTTGGCTTTTCCTGGAACTCTGTAATCTTGTCGTTATCATCTGCTACCATGAGGCCAAAACGTGACGCATCCTCCCACGGAACCTCCATAACCGCTACAGAAAACTCCGCATTTTTTTCCTTATGGAACTTAAGAAAATCGCTGTAATCCTGCTTACAAATCTGATCTCCCGAAAGTATGATAACATACTCAGGATCATATCTCTCGATAAATGCTATATTCTGATAAATCGCATTGGCTGTGCCCTTGTACCAGTCAGAGCCCGAAGCCTTCTGATACGGTGGCAGCACATGTACCCCTCCATATAATCTGTCAAGATCCCATGGCTGTCCATTTCCTATGTACTCGTTCAATACAAACGGCTGGTACTGTGTCAGTATACCAACTGTATCTATGCCTGAATTAACACAGTTAGAAAGTGGAAAATCAATAATTCTGTATTTGCCTCCAAACGGAACTGCCGGCTTTGCAAGTTTCTGTGTCAGTGCATAAAGTCTGGAGCCCTGACCACCGGCAAGAAGCATCGCAACTAGCTCTTTTGCCATATTAAAATCCCCCTTGTTTAATTTTTGTTAGCTTTTGCAATTATTTTGGTTTTTTATAATGATTTATAGTTATATTTTACCACACTTTGGCATTTATGCAATTCAAAATTAACTAAAAAAAACTATAATTTTTGTCATTATTTTCCAATTATCTCGCGGTTGTTTATGAACTCGTACGGCACCTCCTGGTACACATAATAATTAAGCCAGTTGGAATAAAGTATATTGCCGTGAGACCTCCACTGTAAAAGCGGCTTTTGTGTATCATCATTGTCCGGATAGTAGTTCACAGGCATGTCTATATCAAGCCCCTTATTCTTATCCCTTTCGTACTCATTGTGAAGAGTATATCTGTCATACTCAGGATGTCCCATCACAAAAATCTTTTTACCGTCCTGATCCATAAGAAGGAATACTCCGGCATCATCCGACTCCGCAAGTATGGTAAGCTCCGGATGCTTTAATATATCCTCCTTTAACACCTCGGTATGCCTTGAATGCGGTGCATAAAATACGTCATCGAACCCTCTGACAAGCGGGATTTTTCTGTTCTTTACACGGTGTGCATATACACCAAACTTCTTCTTTGGAAGCACATGCTTTTGTATGCCGTAATGATAATACAATCCGGCCTGTGCACCCCAGCACAGATGAAGTGTGGAGAAAGCATGTGTTTTGCTCCACTCCATTATCCTGCATATTTCGTCCCAATAGTCTACCTCCTCGTATTCCATCAGCTCAACCGGTGCTCCCGTGATTATCATGCCGTCAAAATATCTGTCCTTTATATCATCAAAGGTCTCGTAAAACTTGTTCAGATGACTGAGTGATGTGTGAGTGGCCTCGTGAGTCGAAGTGGCTACGAAAGTCACATTGACCTGTATAGGGGTATTTGACAGCGAGCGCAGTATCTGAAGCTCTGTGTCCTCCTTTAATGGCATGAGATTTACAATCGCAATCTCCAGCTGTCTGATGTTCTGATGTGATGCCCTGTTTTCGTCCATCACAAATATATTTTCTCTCTCAAGTATTTCCTTTACAGGTAAATCATTTTGTGTCTTTATAGGCATTTTATAACCTCTTTTCTAACGCCCAAACATCTCTATAAATGTATCCTCCGAGATGATAGGTATTCCTAATTCTTTTGCTTTTTTATTTTTTGATGAAGTAGATTCAGTGTCGTTGTTTACCAGATAGTCTGTCTTTTTTGACACGCTTCCTGTCACCTTACCGCCCTGTGACTCCACATAGGTCTTAAACTCGCTTCTGTTGGCAAAATCATGCACATCGCCTGTGATAACGAAGGTCTTGCCGTTTAAGCTTCCCTCCGACATATCCTTTATATCGACCTTTTCTATGTCAAGCTCCTTAATCAGTGCTTCAAACATCGCGCTGTTTTTGGGATTTGCATACCATTCAAGTATGGAGCCTGACTTTTCCTGGCCTATGCCGTCTATATCCACAAAATCAGTGGCATTTCTCATCCTGTCCGCAAAACCCTCAAAGCCTATCGCATTGACAATTTTCTTACCTGCATCGGTACCTATAAGAGGTATACAGAGTGCAAATATCAGATTAACAGGATGGACATGTCTGCTTTTTTCGATGGCAGTCTGCATATTCATGCATGATTTTTCTCCAAAGCCTTCCATGCTGCTTATCTTATCAAAATGCTCGGGCAGATGGTATATGTCAGGGAACTGTTTTATGAATCCCTCATTTATAAATTTTAGCATTGTCTGTACCGAAAGTCCATCTATATCCATTCCGCTTTTGCTGACAAATCTTGAAAACTTTTTGACATTCTTGGCTGTACAGTCAGGGTTTGTGCAATGCAGAGTCTTCACACCGCTGTTTTTACTTACAAATATGCGTGTCGGATGATGACACACCGGACATTCCTTCGGAATCTCAACTGCTCCCACCGCATCCTTTACAGCTATGCATTTCGGAATAATCTTGTTGGCTTTTATCACGGAAAGTGTACACTCTTTTCCCACCCCAAGCCTTTCTATTTCAGTCAGATTGCAAAGCGAAGCTCTCGAAACCGTCGTACCCTCTATCTGCACCGGCTCAAAAACAGCCACCGGCGATATTGTCGAAACCGCACACGACCATTCAATATAACGAAGCCTCGTATCTACAGCCTCATCCTGCCACTTGAAGGCAAAACCTGCTCTCGTTGCATGATGTCCCGTGACGCTTCCGCCTGCAGCGTAGGCAGTGTCATCATAGCATATGACAAGTCCGTCCACAGGCACATCCATCCTGCCACTCTCGACATCCCTTGTCCAGCGTTTTACAGCCTCATCAAGGCCTGCCGCATCTGTCGCCTCCCTTTTGACAACATTAAATTTCATATCACTAAGATAGCTCATTCTATCCCCCCATGATATGATATCATCATCTATATGCACGAGTGTAAACGCATAAAACACTACATGTCTGCGCTTCACTTCTTCCACATCATCGAGATTTAATGTACCGGAGGCAAGGTTCCTTGGATTGGCATATTTCTCATCATCGTCCTCGATTGTATCATTTAACAGCTTAAAATCCGTGTAGGAAATTGTCGCTTCCCCTCTTACAACCATATGTCCCTTGTATGGTATCTCCTTTGGGAAGCCGCTTATGGCATCCTGCAAAAAGGTGATGTTACTTCCTACAGTTCCATTTCCTCTCGTCAGTATTTTCACAAGCCTGCCACCGTCATATGTGAGCACGAGTGTCAGTCCATCGAGCTTCCATGAAAGCCAGATTGGCATATCACCTGCCCATTTCTTAAGCTCCTCAATACTCTTTGTCTTTGCAAGTGAAAGTGCCGGATACTCATGCGGCTCACGATTTCCAGCCTCTGCCTCATAGCCTGCATTCTGTGTCGGACTGTCCTGACGGATATATCCTGTTTCTTTTTCAAGCTGAGTAAGCTCATCAAACAGTGCATCCCACTCGTAGTTTGGCATTATTTCATCTGCGCCGTTGTAGTAAGCTTTTGATGCGCGGTTAAGACTTTCAACAAGCTCATCTATCTTATCTTTTATTTTGTTATTCTCCATGCTGTAATAATCCCCTGTCTGCTTTACTTTGCTCTTCTATCCGGATATTTCTTATCCGTATGTTTCTTATCAGAATGATTCTTATTCGTATCAGGCATAACCGGCTGATTCGAGGAATCCGCAATCAGTCTTTTGAGCCCCTTGTATTCAAGTGGTGTCACCGCCCTGTACTTTCCTCTTGGCAGGTCACCAAGCTCAATATTCATGATTCTCACTCTCTCAAGCTTAACCACACGGTAGCCAAAGTATTCACACATCCGTCTTATCTGTCTGTTGTAGCCCTGTGTCAGAATAATCTTAAACTGCTTTGAGGACAGCTTTTTCACATGGCACTTTCTGGTTGTCACACCAAGCTCTACAAGCGGTACGCCTCCTGCGAGCCCTCTGATGAAGCTGTCAGATATTGTTTTGTTTACTGTGACAATATACTCTTTTTCGTGTCTGTTGCCGGAGCGCATCATCTTATTTACTATCTCGCCATTGTTGGTCAGAAGTAAAAGTCCCTCTGAATCCTTATCCAGCCTGCCAATGGGATAAATGCGCTTTGGGTAATTAAGATAATCTATCACGTTGTTTTTTTCCCTTTTTTCTGCTGTGCAGACTATGCCGGCCGGCTTATTGAGGGCAATCAGTATCATCTCTTCTTCCTTTGATACTACCTGTCCATTATATGTGACAGTCTGTCCCTTTAGAACTCTGTCACCTGTCTTTGCTGTCACGCCGTCTATTCTTACTTTGCCGGCTTCTATCTGCCTGTCTGCCTCACGCCTTGAGCACACGCCCGCTTCACTGAGGAATTTATTTATTCTTACACCATTTTCTTCCATACCATATCCTCTTTTTAGATTGCTTTATCCGATATACATAAACCAGGCTGCAGCCTTTTCTACTCTTTACAGCAGCCATTTGCTATGTAGATTAAAACACGGAGACCTTTAAGCCTCCGTGTTGCTTCTTATGATTGTATGCACATCTGTTACTTTGTATTGCTTTTACTGTCCTACTGTCTGGAGATTCTCTGTCTTGATATAAGCTCTGCCATTTGTTCCGGCGCTGTAGGATACTATAGTCCAGTCGCCCTCTGTGCCATATGCTGTAAGTGTTACCTGTTCCTTTAAGAGACCAAGCTCCTTTGCATCTGTGCTTGCACCGTCACGTACCTTTACAACATCCTTTGTCACTACCTGATACTCAGCCGGTGCCTGTGGCTGCTCGGCTGTCTGCTGATTGGCTGCATTTGTATCTGTGGTCTGTTGATCTGTGGTCTGTCCTGCATTTGCATCTGTGGTCTGTCCGGCATTTGCATCCGTAGTCTGCTGGTCTGTAGTCTGTCCTGCATTTGCATCTGTAGTCTGCTGGTCGCTGTTTTGTGCTGCATCATCTGCCTGCTGTGTATCTGCCTCTGTAGTCTGTGTGTCTGCATCAGACTTCTTTAAATTGGCAATGCCAGACGATGTGTACCACTGCTTTATAGCACCTGTGAGTGTTGTCTCAAGCATAGTCTTTAAATTGGCATCAGAACCGACCGCCTGCTCATATGCCTTTTGTACCTCCTCATGAAGGTCTGCAAACTCAGATGAAGCAGTATACTTAGAAATAAGCTCCATAATATCGTCATCGAGTTCATTCTCGCAGTATGTTCTGTTGAAATTACTGTATACATTGTTTATAAAGAGCTTTCCGTCCTTACCTGTCTCTATATAAAAGAAGTCAAGTGTAGGTGCCTGTGTATCAACTCCCGTAAACTTTATGCTGTTTTTAACAGACACAAAGTATGTTCCCTTTTTCAAGCCATTCTTGGTGTAAGGTGTAATGTCATTAACTGACTCATAGTACTGGCTGACAACACCAATATAGCTCTTCTCGTTGTCGCTCATAGGTGTCGCAAGCTTGCCAAGTGTATCAAGGTCATCACCCACGTATGCCTTATAATAATCAGCAAGTAATGTGCTGATATCGTCCTTGGCGTCATTTGTGTAATCCTTTTCAAACTCAAAATCCTTCACCGAAATCTCTGTCTGTGATCCGGCTTCAGTATTGGATTGTCTGCCATTATTGCCTCCTGCGACAACTACTATAAGTATAAGTATGAGTCCTACAAGTACACCTGCTACTCCAACGTATTTTTTATTTTCTGCGCAAAACTGCTTTATATTATCCAATGTTTCCTTGTTAAAAAAGTCCTTCATATGGTTCCTCCATTAACCCAACATATCAAAATCAAAGTATGTGACCGACGCGAATCGAACGCGCACTCGCCGGAGTCGGAGTCCGGAATTTTATCCATTAAACTACGGTCACAAAAAAAGTTACCAACTATTTATATCACATCTTTTACTTTTTTTCAATGTTACTTTTTTCTTATTATAGTCTTTTAGTGTTTTATTATAACTTTTTATGCATACTATTATAATTGATAAAAATTTGACAACATATTTCATTTATCTTATTATTTAACTATTCGGACATTATTATATATTGGAAATTTTTTCCGATATGCCATTATAATATACCATTTTAATTAATAAAATCACTATTTATATAAGGAGTAGTATTATGAGTTTCACATTTTTAAACCAGCTTCCAACTCCTGCACAGATCAAGGAAGAATACCCTCTGTCAAAGGAGCTTACCGAGCTCAAAGCCAAGCGTGATGCAATGATTTCAGATGTCATTTGCGGAAAGGATGACAGATTTCTTGTCATTATCGGACCATGTTCAGCCGATAACGAGGATTCAGTCTGTGACTATGTCAGCCGCCTGACAAAGATTCAGGAGGATGTAAAGGACCGCGTAATTATCATCCCACGTGTATATACAAATAAACCAAGAACAACCGGCGAGGGCTACAAGGGTATCGCCTCACAGCCTGACCCTGAGAAGGCTCCTGATATGGTTGAGGGTCTTATTGCCATGAGAAAAATGCACATCCGCGCCATCGCAGAAAGCGGGCTCACCTGTGCAGATGAGATGCTTTATCCTGAGAACTGGGGCTATGTTGAGGATCTCCTCTCATATGTCGCAATTGGTGCTCGTTCTGTTGAGGATCAGCAGCATCGTCTCACCGTCAGCGGCTTCGATGTGGCAAGCGGTATGAAAAACCCTACAAGTGGTGATTTTTCTGTCATGCTCAATTCTGTTTATGCAGCACAGCACCCACATCATTTTGTTTACAGAGGCTATGAGGTTGAGACATCAGGAAATCCTCTGACACACGTTGTTTTAAGAGGCGCAGTCAGCAAGCATGGCAACACTACAACAAACTACCATTACGAGGATTTAATCCGTCTGCACGAAATGTACGACAAGATGGATGTTGTCAATCCTGCTGCTATCATAGATACAAACCATTCAAACTCCGGAAAGCAGTTCAAGGAGCAGATTCGTATCGCCAAAGAAGTTATGCACAACAGACAGCTTTCCTCTGATATCAAATCACTTGTCAAGGGTCTCATGATTGAGAGCTATATTGAGGAGGGCAGCCAGAAGATTGGCGAGCATGTCTACGGAAAATCCATCACCGATCCTTGTCTTGGATGGGAGGATTCAAAGAAGCTTATCTACGATATTGCAGAAATGAATTCTTAAGCAACAAACTATATACATATTTTTCACAAAATACGAGCCACAGAATTTTATATCCTGTGGCTCGTATTATTTTGTCTGTTTATTTAATCATATTACTATAAGCAAGAACTGCACTGACTGTTTTGGAATCCTGTATTTTTCCCGCATAAATCATGTCGCACAGCTCCTTTAGGGTGTATATCTCTACATCGATTGACTCGGCATCATCGAGATGCTGCTCGCCCTTTTTCAGGTTTTTGGCAAGATAAACATCTACTTCTTCGTCGCAAAAGGCTACTGTTGTGCGAAGCGAAAGTAAAAATGAGATATCGTCAGAGCTGTAGCCTGTCTCCTCCTTAAGCTCCCTTTCTGCACACAGCCTTGTGTCTTCTCCCACAAAGTCCCTGCAGCCGGCCGGAATCTCTATTGTCTCTCTCTCGAGGGCATTTCTGTATTGGCGTACCATGATTATCCTGCCGTCATCAAGCACCGGAAGCACTGCCGCAGCGCCCTTTCTGTGTGAGACAAAATCCCACTCCTCTGTCTTGCCGTTTGCAAACTGCATTGTATCCTTATATATATCGAGTATTGAGCCCTTATATACAAGTTCTCTTTTTTGCCGTTTCATTTCATCAATCATTTTACTGTTTACCTTCTAAATAATTAAAGTTCAGAGTCTCCATTTTGATTAGAAATCAACCTCTGTGTCATAATAGCAGCACTTGAGAAGCTTTTCCATCTCCTCCTGGCTTGGCTGGCGCGGATTTGAGCCGGTGCAGGCATCAAGGATAGCATTTGCCGCAATCTCAGGAAGTCTCTCAAGGAATACCTCCTCCGGTACAAAGCCCTGCTCTGTCGGATAACTGTCTGCTCCGTAATTCTTGATGCAGTGTGGTATATTCAGATCATCATTCATGCCGCGTAAGTATTTGATAAGAAGCTCAACCTTCTCATCAAGTGTCTCTCCACCCAGCTTCATGAAATCAGCTATTGCTCCGTAGCGCTCCTTTGCTGTCTCATCCTTTGCATTGAAAGCAATAACCTTTGGCAGATACATAGCATTGGCTGCTCCGTGGATGATATGTGCACCATAATCAGCAAAAGCTGCGCCTGTCTTGTGTGCCATTGAATGAACTATTCCAAGTAGTGCGTTGGAGAACGCCATTCCTGCCAGACACTGTGCATTGTGCATCGCATCTCTCTTTGCCATATCACCATTGTATGAATCAATCAGGTCATGCTGTATCATCTCTATTGCATGGAGTGCAAGCGGATCTGTAAAGTCACTGTTGGCTGTTGATACATATGCCTCGATGGCATGTGTCATGGCATCCATTCCTGTGTGTGCAACAAGCTTCTGCGGCATTGTCTCTGCAAGCTCAGGGTCTACGATTGCAACATCAGGTGTAATCTCAAAGTCTGCAATTGGATATTTGATGCCCTTCTCATAATCTGTGATGATTGAGAACGCAGTAACCTCTGTTGCTGTGCCCGATGTGGATGAAATAGCACAGAAATGTGCTTTCTTTCTAAGCTTTGGAATACCAAATACCTTGCACATATCCTCAAATGTGATATCCGGATACTCGTACTTAATCCACATAGCCTTAGCTGCATCTATAGGTGAGCCTCCACCGATAGCCACAATCCAGTCCGGTTCAAACTCTTCCATGGCAGCCGCACCTTTCATGACTGTCTCCACTGACGGATCAGGCTCGATTCCCTCAAAAAGCCTAACCTCCATGCCTGCTTCCTTCAAATAAGCCTCAGCCTTGTCTAAAAAGCCGAATCTCTTCATTGAGCCTCCGCCCACACAGATAATAGCCTTCTTTCCCTCAAAGCTCTTTAATGCCTCAAGCGCACCCTTTCCGTGATATAAATCTCTTGGTAATGTAAATCTCTGCATTGTAAAACCCTCCATATGATATTTTATTATATAGTTTCTCCCTTGTAATATTTATAAATATTGCAGCCATCAACACTGAATAGTTGCTAAATATTACACTTACCATTTTATAACATTTTACTAATTTTGTCACGTACCATTATCTGTTTTTGTGAATACAGGATATCTTATACATATATTTTTATGCAATATATACAAATTTCTTTAGTAATAATGAACAGTTACCGATAATTTATTTCATACCATAAGCACTACATTGTAAAAATCGGCTGCATTTACGTTTTTATTTTTGCAAAAAAGAAAAGGCTTCATACGAAGCCTTTTCAAATGTACATGTTATTATGTCAAACCGACAATACACTAATGCTCTACTTTGCGTAATCCACTATACGTGACTCACGTATTACATTAACCTTTATCTGACCCGGATACTCTAACTCAGACTCAATCTGCTTAGATATGTCTCTGGCCATGATAACCATGTCAGCGTCGCTGACCTGCTCAGGAACTACCATAATACGAATCTCTCTACCTGCCTGAATAGCAAAAGATTTCTCTACCCCTTTATAACCATTTGTAATGTCCTCTAACTGCTGAAGACGATTTGAATATGTCTCCAAAGTCTCTCTTCTTGCACCCGGACGTGCCGCACTGATTGTATCAGCTGCCTGCACGAGACATGCAATAAGTGACTCCGGTTCAACATCACCGTGATGTGATTCTACTGCATTAATCACAAGTGGTGACTCTTTGTATTTCTTACATAATTCGGCACCGAGCTGGATATGTGAACCCTCCATCTCGTGATCTACTGCCTTACCTATATCATGTAATAAGCCAGCACGCTTTGCCATTCTGACATCCTCACCAATTTCAGCAGCCAGTAAGCCAGTCAGCTGTGCAACCTCGATAGAATGCTTTAACGCATTCTGACCGTAGCTTGTTCTAAACTTCATCTTTCCAAGAAGACGCACAAGCTCTGGGTGAATACCATGTATGCCCACCTCAAGTGTGGCAGCCTCACCCTCTTCACGAATCATATTATCGACTTCTTTTTGAGCCTTCTCAACCATCTCCTCTATACGGGCCGGATGGATTCTTCCGTCAACAATAAGCTTCTCAAGAGCTATTCTTGCAACCTCTCTTCTAATTGGATCAAAGCTTGACAAGATAACTGCCTCAGGTGTGTCATCTATAATCAGATCTACACCTGTCATAGTCTCAAGAGTACGGATATTACGTCCCTCTCTTCCTATGATACGTCCCTTCATCTCATCATTCGGAAGCGATACTACTGAAATAGTAGTCTCAGACACATGGTCTGCTGCACATTTCTGAATAGCTGTAACCACGTAATCCTTAGCCTTACGGTTTGCCTCTTCCTTTGCTTTGTTTTCCATTTCCTTAATCATTTTTGCAGTATCAAGTTTTACATCTTCTTCAATGGTCTTTAAGAGATATTCTTTAGCTTGCTCGGAGGTTAATCCAGAGATTCTTTCAAGTTCCTGTAAACGCTGCTCGTTAAGCTTTGATATTTCAATCTTCTGCTTCTTGAGTTCCTCTTCCTTAACTGCAAATCCGGCTTCACGCTTCTCGATAGCTTCGAGCTTCTTGTCGACATTTTCTTCCTTCTGAACGATACGACGCTCATTACGGGAAATCTCGTTTCTACGCTCTTTGATTTCCTTATCCAGATCATTCTTAGCCTTAATAGACTCTTCCTTGATCTCAAGCATAGACTCGCGCTTCTTTTCCTCCGCAGTCTTTACAGCCTCATCAATGATTCCTCTTGCCTTCTCCTCAGCATTTCCTATCTTGGAGTTAGCAGATTTCTTCTCGTATGAAGCGGCTGCAAACCATACAATCAATGCAGTAACAATAATAGAAACTACAGCAGTAATGATATACGGTAGCATTACAGGAGCACCTCCTTTATTAAATTTTCATTGTATTTCACAAATTACAACAATTAAATTCTATACTTTTTGGTGCAAATTGTCAAGGTAATTGTGACCTCATTGCTGAAAGAATCTGGCTGCTCTTAAAGCCCCTGCGCATAAGAAACTGGTATATCCTGCGAAACTCCTTTTCATCACAGTTATCAGGATCATAGTGTTTCTTTTCAAGCAGCTTTGCTATATGTTTCTCTTCATCAGCAGTGTATTCGCTGTCTATGGCACAATTTATATCATCTCTGCCTATGCCCTTTGTCATAAGCTTCTGCTCCAGCTGCCTGCGGCTTAAGCTGTCCTGATGATACCTGACATATGTGGAAGCAAATCTGTAATCATCAAGATAATGAAAGCTCTTGACATAATCTATCGCTGCATCCACACAGCAATCCGGATATCCGCCCTGTGTGAGCTTTTCCCTAAGCTTTCTTTCACTCCTGTCCATCTGTTCAAGCAGATGCAGTGCTCTCTTTTTGGCTCTCTTTCCTACCACCTCAGTTATCAGCTTTTCGTAATCCGCTTCACTGATAAAGGCTCCCTCCATAATAGAGTACCGCACGGCCTCTGTACGGTACAGCACACATGTCGTGCCATTATCAAAGTTCGTGCGGTATTTGCCTTTACCAATATTCTCATATCCGGTAATCTCTATCATATATAACCCTGCTCACTTATTATTCTTCTGCCTCAGGCTTCTTTGAGTCTTCCTGTACTTCAGCCTCCTCATCCTCAGGCTGTGTAAAGTAAAAATCCCTTACCTTTGCCTCAAGCATATCAAAAAATGCCGGATTCTCATGGATATAAGTCTTTGCATTCTCACGACCCTGTCCTATCTTGTCTCCCTCGTATGCGTACCATGCACCGGATTTATTGACAATGCCTGCATTTACTGCAAGATCAAGCACATCTCCTTCTCTTGAGATACCCTGTCCAAACATGATATCAAACTCTGCCTCTCTGAAAGGAGGAGCTATTTTATTCTTAACAACCTTTACGCGGACATGGTTGCCGACTATCTCACCGCCCTGCTTGAGTGACTCAGTTCTTCTGACATCAAGACGCACTGATGAATAGAACTTTAATGCCCTTCCACCTGTGGTAGTCTCAGGATTTCCAAACATCACACCTACCTTCTCACGAAGCTGATTGATGAATATAACGATACAATTTGACTTGCTGATAACTGCCGTGAGCTTACGAAGCGCCTGGCTCATAAGTCTGGCCTGAAGTCCGACATGGGAATCCCCCATATCTCCGTCAATCTCGGCCTTTGGTACGAGTGCCGCAACTGAATCGACAACCACGATATCCACAGCGCCAGAACGCACCATAGTCTCCGTTATCTCAAGCGCCTGCTCACCGCAGTCCGGCTGTGAAATGTAAAGATTGTCAATATCAACACCTATATTTCTGGCATATACAGGATCAAGAGCATGCTCTGCATCTATAAATCCGGCGATGCCGCCACGCTTCTGCACCTCTGCCACACAGTGGAGTGCAACCGTTGTCTTACCTGATGACTCCGGTCCGTACACCTCAACAATCCTGCCCTTTGGAAGGCCTCCGAGTCCTAATGCAATATCAAGGCTTAACGAGCCTGTAGGTACTGTCTCCACATTCATATTGGCAGAATTATCGCCAAGCTTCATGACAGAGCCCTTTCCGTATTGTTTCTCAATCTGCGCGATGGCAGCGTCTAATGCTTTTAATTTATCTTCCTTTGCCATAATAATCTCCTATCCTCTCGCGAACAAACGTTCGTTCTGCTATTATAATAATACACTTCTATTCAATTGTCAACAAATAAATTGGAATAATTACAGAATCAGATAGCTGCCCGTGCTGCTGTTTGTGCCTCACACCATACTCTAAAACAGCTATAGCTAAAATACTCAAAAATATACAAATAAAACATAATTAAAAAGACAGTTGCTTTCACAACTGTCCTCATTATACACATAATCCCTTACTAACGTCAAGTCCAAATTCAACCTTAAAAGCCTTACCTAACTATGTCAGAGCTAGTTTCTTCCGAACTCCGTAAGCACAAGTCCATCATTTCTATCAAGAGTCATGCCTATGCTCCACTCATTGATGAACAGAAGAAGCGGATTGCCCTTCATATCGACAACCTTCTTCATGTCGCTTGTTCCGTTAATTGTATCTACATTGACCTCATCCTTGTTCTCAATCCATCTGATATGCTCATATGGCAGATTCTCAAGTCTGATCTGCACATTGTACTCATTTTCCAGTCTGAATTTAAGCACGTCAAACTGAAGCACACCGACCACGCCGACTATGATCTCTTCCATGCCACCCTTGTACTCCTGGAACATCTGGATAGCACCCTCCTGCGCTATCTGTGTGACACCCTTTACAAACTGCTTTCTCTTCATGGAATCAACAAGTGATACCCTCGCAAAATGCTCAGGTGCAAATGTCGGGATGCCCTCAAACTCAAACTTATCCTTCGCTGTTGTGAGTGTATCTCCGATAGAGTATACGCCCGGGTCAAACACACCTATAATATCGCCCGCATATGCCTTGTCCACTATTTTTCTCTCATCTGCCATCATCTGCTGCGGCTGTGAAAGCTTTAAGCTCTTGCCTCCCTGCACATGGTATACCTCCATGCCGGCAGTAAACTGTCCCGAGCAGATTCGCATAAATGCTATTCTGTCCCTGTGGTTTTTGTTCATGTTGGCCTGGATTTTAAATACAAATGCAGAAAAATCCTCTGAAAACGGATCAATCATTCCGATGTCAGATTGTCTTGCTGTCGGTGCATATGTCATCTTAAGGAAATGCTGTAAAAATGTCTCAACACCAAAGTTTGTAAGAGCAGAGCCGAAAAATACCGGTGAAAGCTCTCCCTTTGTGACAAGCTCCATGTCAAAATCAGCACTGGCGCCATCCAACAGCTCAATTTCATCCATGAGCTGGCTTTTAAATTCCTCTCCGATCTCATCTGAAAGAGCCGGATCGTCTATATGGATGATCTTCTCTGAGCCCTCCTTTGTACCCTTCAGGGTGTCAGCAAATGTCATGACCTCTTTGCTGTTTCTGTCATACACACCCTTAAACTGCTTTCCTGAGCCTATCGGCCAGTTGATAGGACATGTCGCGATGCCCAGCTCTTTTTCAATGTCATCGAGAAGCTCAAACGTATCGTTGGCATCACGGTCCATCTTGTTTATGAATGTAAAAATCGGGATATGTCTCATGACACAGACCTTAAAGAGCTTTCTGGTCTGTGCCTCAACACCCTTGCTCGCGTCAATTACCATGACGGCCGAATCGGCTGCCATGAGTGTACGGTATGTGTCCTCTGAGAAATCCTGGTGTCCCGGTGTATCAAGGATATTGATGCAATATCCGTCATAATTAAACTGTAACACAGATGAAGTAACCGAAATACCTCTCTGCTTTTCTATCTCCATCCAGTCTGAAACAGCATGCTTTGCCGTAGCCTTTCCCTTTACCGAACCGGCCTGGTTTATTGCCCCTCCGTACAAAAGAAACTTCTCTGTCAGAGTAGTCTTTCCTGCATCCGGATGGGAAATTATTGCAAATGTTCTTCTTTTTTCTATTTCCTGTCTTAAGTTATCCACTGATATTTCCTCCAAACAAAATCAGAGTATAGTATAGCTTAAAACGGTTTCCATTTCAAGATACTAAAAATTTATGTATCAGTCCATCGTAGATATGACAATATTTGATGCCCCTATATTGGTTTTTCGCTTGATAATGTCCTCAATCTGAGCCCTCTTTTCATCAGTCACATCTTCCTTTCCAACAATCACATCACAGCAGTCATCACTGAGACTTACCACAGCATTCTTAAAGCCCTTTGCCTCCAGCATCATCTGGGCATCCTCCTCCATCTGTGCATTTTCTGTCAGCTTAACCATGGCATCGACCGCGCTCTTCTTCTCTTCCTCCGACACTCCTGCATCATCAATAATCTTCTGCAGAGCCTCCTTGTTCTTTGAACGCACCTGCTCACGTCCCAGCTTCACCTGTGCCACACACTCCTCACTCTCCGTGGATGCACTTGTCAGTACCGTTTCACCGGCATTTAATATCTCCTCTGTCGAGTCTGTCTCAAGTGCCACCTCATCCGATACCTGTGTATCCGCTTCGCCATTTACAGCTTCGATTTCGGTGGAAAGCACATCCTTTGCATTCATAAAGGTATCCCTGTTATCGTAGCTTATGTATCCGACCACTGCCAAAAGAAGTGCAAGCGTCGTAATAATTATCTGATTTTTATGGCTGCCTTTCTTCACTTTTATTCCTCCCTGGATATCATTTTTGCTATTTTTATTTTATGCATGGGCACATCAAATAATGCAGAAACCGCATTAGAAATATCATTGTTTATCTGTGGGCTTCCTCCGCCCTGAGCTACCACAAGCACTCCTGAAACAGTCGGTTTGTCCGTGCTTGTGACATAAGGTACACTGGCATCCTCATCATCGTATATGACCGTTGTTTTTTCAATGCTCTCCGAGGTCTCCTTGGTATCCTTATCCACTATCCTTGTGCCGTCGTCTGACAGCGTAATCATCACAGACACCTCGCCCACACCGTCCATCCTCTCAAGAATACCCTCAAGCTTTTTTTCAAGCAGCTTCTCATATTCTTCATCATCGTAGGTGCTTTCACTTACCGACTTAGCTTTAGCCTTCTTTTGCGAATCACTACAGGTCTTTTTTTCCTCTTTTACCGGAAGCACTACAATAAGAAGCAGCACTCCAACAAGTAAAATCACTATGTAGTCAGTTTTCTTCAGCTTCAAAAGCCTTAAACAAATCTGTCGCATCCGCGTCATATTCATACGAAATCCTCTCTATTTTCTTTGTAAGCTCAGCAAATCTCAAGTCATATTCATACCCTGCCGCAAGAGGCTTTAGAATAATAACAGCCAAAAATACCCCAAGCATAAACCTAAAATACCTCCTGTACTGCTCTCTCGGCAAAAGATATGTCATTACCATGAAAAAAAGTGCCAGATACAGATAGCTCTTCATACCTTGTCAACCTCCCATAAAGCTTGTGGATGCACACACTATCGCTATCACGATAAAAAATAATATAGATGCATCTCTTATCACAATGTAATACAGATTTCCTGCCCTCGCAACGGCATCTATGCCCTCCACAATCCTGTTGTCTGAAACCGGCTGCAACACAGCGGAAAGCAATCTGTACATCAGCGAAAAGATTAGTGTTTTCACAAGCGGGGTCAGCACAATGAAAAAAAGCACTATAATCGCCGCCATACCAACACTGTTTTTTATGAGCATCGCACAACCAAGCATAATTTCACCTGCACCCTGCCCAAGCCGCCCCACACCCGGTATCGCCTGAAAGCTTTTTAAGATAAGGCTTTCCGATATTTTGTCCTTTGCGGGAGCAATCATGGCCTGGACTATGCCTATGCCCGCTACTATCTTTATGGATGCCTTCATTATTTTTGTAACTGCTGATTCAATAAACTCTGCAAGCTTTTCAAGCTTCTTTTCACTAGATACGTGATTGAGCACCTCAAGCACCAGAAACAAATGAATTCCCGGTATGAGCACCAGCTTTATAAGCCACTCCACTACATAAATGAGTACAAATGCAAGCACGTAAAAGCCTGATGCAGAAAATCCTTTTCCTGACGCAAGAAGCACTGTCGCATATGCCGGAACAAGCGCTGTAAGATAAGTCAAAAGCACATCAATACAGCCCTTTGCCACATCAGACAACACAAAAAAAGATGCCATAAGCATTGATATAACCGATGCATACATAAACAGAAAGCTTACATTGTATACATAATCCTGCCGCCAGAAAATAAGCCTTGAAAACACCATAAAAAGTATCGTGTAGCACAGCACATTTATAATAACCGGCTTCACTGCCGCTATCTCGTAAAAGAACAGCTCGTAAATATACTCACAGATTTTTTCGCCTGCCTTTTGATCTGCGTCTAAAAGAGCATCCACAATATCTGAAAACGATAGTCTGTCCGGCAGATAATCCTTTGAATATTTTTCCACATCTGACATATCTATTTTTTCAAGCATCTGCTGCTCAATTGTATCTGTAATTTCAGTGTCCGATGCATACACACAGTCCTGCGGCAAAAACATCACAATCAACATGATTATTATAAAAATATTTTTCCTACAAATCAAAACAGTTCTCCAATCAGCTCTATCAGACACGACATCACGGGAATTGACATCACAACAATTGCCACCTTCGCAAAAAGCTCTATCTGCGATGCAATCGCGCTATGACCGCAGTCCTTACAGATTGAGGATGAAAACTCCGCAATGTATGCAATTCCGAGCATCTTTACCATAGTGACAAAAAAAGCCGGTTCCACAGGCAGTTTTGAGAGAAGTCCTTTAAAAAACTCAATTGTTGTGCCAAGCCGCTCCAATGCAAAAGCAAAAATTATAGTACCACAGGCCACTGAAAGAAGCATTGACAGCTCAGGTCTGTCACGCTTTAAAAGCACCGCAAAAAACACCGCCGCTATTCCTATTATCCCAATTTTCAACATATTACAAAGAAAACATATCCTGCATTGTCTTAAACAGCTCACTTATATATGGCACAATCCAGAACAATACGATCACAAGTCCGGCCAGACTAAGCAGAAAAGTCATTTCCTCCCTTCCACTGTGTTTTAAGACCTGTCCGAGCACCGTAATCACTATTCCAAGTGCCGCTATCTTAAAAATAATCGAAATCTCCATCATCAAGTCCTTTCATCGCATACAACAATATGTTTAATCGGATTACCACATTTTTATACAAACATTTTTATATAAGCATTATTATATAAGCATTATTGATATCATAATCCCTCCCAAAATACCCACCGGACAAATAACCTTCATTTTTTCAACATACTCTTTCCTGTAAAAATCTATCTGTTTATGTATGTCCAAGGCACATTCCTTAAGCCGCTGCTCCATCGCGGCCGCATTTTTTTCAAAGAATGCACCTCCCATTTCAACTATCATTTTCTTTATTTTTTCATCAGATATCCTGCCACAAAGCACATCCTCCCACACAGACCTCCAGCCCTCCTCTCCACTTTTACAGCTCCTGTTTGAAAGTGCCTCTCCCATTCTCTTGCATCCCTCATTAAACACCTCGCTTTTTCCTCTTATGCTGCTAAAAAACTGCGGTGCCTTCATTCTTTCTCCTGCCAGATAAAATGCCCCTTTTTCAAGTAAAAGCATGAAATCATACAGCATTGCTATATCCTCCCTTTTTCTTTTGCTGTAATCATTTATCAGCCCCAATACCGCAAACAGTACTATACAAAAGCCTGTGAGCTTCATCATAAATGCTATAGCATCTCACCCCTTTTTTATCATGGTCTATAAACACAAACCTCTCTATTGCACGTGGCAGCATTTTTCTTCGCAGATCATCTGCATTGGTGCCATGTACGCTGCCAAGTATTCTTATTCCACAGCTCACGAGCTGATTTAGTGCCTCGATATCACTTTCGCCCCCCAGCTCATCCACAGCAATCACATCCGGGGACATAGAACGCAAAAGCATCCTCATGCCAAGTGACTTCGGACAATTATCCAGCACATCACTGGATTTTCCAACATCGTTTTGAGCCACTCCGTTGTAGCACGCTGCTATTTCCGAGCGCTCATCCACCACCGACACCTTAAGAGCATTTTTTCCGTCACAGCCATCTGAAAGTATCCTGATACAGTCTCTTAAAAATGTTGTTTTCCCTTCTCCCGGCCGTGATACCACCAATGTATTATAAATACTGTTTTCATCTCTTATATAAGGCATCAGTGGCATTGCAACACCCTTTATCTGATGCGCAATTCTGATATTTAAGGATGCTATCTCGCTGACTGCTGTAACCCTTTCTCCATCGCAGCCCATCTGCCCCGCAATTCCCACACGATGACCTCCCTCCACTGTAAAATAGCCTGCGGCAAGCTGCGGTGCTATCGCGTGGATTGAATATCCGCTCAGATAATTTATCATCTCCTCTATATCGCTTTGTAAGATATTAACTCCTGTTGTATTGCCTCCCGCAAACCTATACTGCACCGGCTTTCCCGCGCGCACCCTGATTTCCTCCAGACCACACGGCATGTACGCTTCTGCCTCAGTCCTCATCTTTTGTGGCAGATAATCAATTATATCCATATTTTTCACTCCTTATCGCCACTTCGATGGCAGGTCAGGATGGGCGCACGCGTGTGGCTGCAGTGTCGCAGAAGCTACGCTGCGCAATTAAGACTCTGTATAAATTATGCAGTAAGTACTTCTATGCCTGACGAAACCGTCGATACTCGCCGTCCGGGCTCGATATCTCCTTGCCTCGGCGTCCATGCCTCAGCATTTCTGTGCTTCAAAGCATAATTTAACAGACTCTAAATAGCTCCGCTATGCGCTTCTGCGACACTGCAGCCACACGCGTGCGCCCATCCCGACCTGCCACCGGCAATTATACAAATTAAAAAAGGACACAGATGATTTTATTAAATCATCTATGTCCTATTTATATTACATGTCCAATTATTTTAGAACATGAAAATTATTATTTTTACATCCTGTCAGGGGCTGAGAATCCAAGCATATCGATACAAGCCTCAAGTATCTCCTTTGTGAGCACAAGAAGCGAAATATATGATTTCTTAAGCTCTTCATTCTCCTCAGAAAGAATCTTTGTGTCATGGTAGAAGCCGTTGAATGCGTTGGCAAGCTCGTAGATGTATGCACATATCTTGTGTGGTGCAGACTCCTCGTATGCACTCTCGATTGTAGCATTGAACTTTGCCAGCGAGAGCATGAGATTCTTCTGCCCTGCATTGACTGCCGGCATGATTGCATCCTTCAGTGCGCTGATGTCGCCACCCTTTGCCTCATACTTTGAGAGGATTGACTTGATACGCACGATTGTATAAAGGATATATGGACCTGTGTTACCCTCAAAGGATGTGAATCTGTCAATATCAAAGATGTAATCCTTGCTCGCCTGATTAGACAAATCACCATACTTGACTGCTGCAAGCGCTACAGTTTTGGCTGTCTGCTCAGCCTCCGCCTCGTCAATATTTAAATTTTCTTTTTCCTTCTGGTTTTCCTTAATCTTATTGAGCATCTCATCATCAATTTCCTTGAGGAGGTACTCAAGACGCATTACTCCACCGTCTCTTGTCTTGAAAGGCTTGCCGTCCTTACCGTTCATTGTTCCAAAGCCGATATGTACAAGCTCTGTAGTATCAGGTACTATGCCTGTCTTTCTTGCGCAGCGGAACACCTGGATAAAGTGCATTGACTGACGTGCGTCTGCCAGATAAATCACACGGTCAGGATTATTCTCCCTCATACGCATAACAAGTGTTGCGAGATCTGTAGTGCTGTAAAGTGAGGCTCCGTCAGACTTTAGGATGATACATGGAGGAATCTCCTTTGTATCTGTATCCTCCTTCACATCCACAACCAAAGCGCCCTCACTCATATGTGCAAAGCCTTTTTCCTTCATCATTTCAACCATCTCAGGTACATATGGCTGTGCATCCGACTCGCCCTTCCACAGCTCAAAATGAACATTCAGATTCTCATAATTTCTCTTAAGATCTGTTACAGAGACATTCATGATGTGTGAAAGCAGTGCCTGATAGCCTCTCCTGCCTCCCTGAAGCTCTTTTGTGGCAAGAAGTGCTGCTTCCTTGAAGCTCTCATCTGATTTTGACTTGCCGCTGGCTGTCGGATAGATGTCCTCAAGCTCTGATATGGTAAACGGTGCCTCCTTCGGGTACTCTCCTGTATAGCTCTCATCAAAATAAACGAGGTCAGGCTTTCTCTCGCGAAGCTCTGTGATGATAAGTCCCATCTGAAGTCCCCAGTCACCGAGATGCACATCACCAATCACATTGTGTCCCATGAACTTTGCGATACGCTTTACGCTCTCTCCGATTACTGCTGAGCGAAGATGACCTACATGAAGAGGCTTTGCCACGTTTGGTCCGCCGTAATCCACTACTATAGTGAGTGGCTTTTTGGCCTTCTCCAAGCCGTATCTGCCCTCGTCATCCTTCATATCGTTCATATATTTTGCCAGAAAGGCGGTATCCATTTTGATATTAAGAAATCCCGGCTTTACTGATTCTACTGACTCAAACATCTCATCTGACTCAAGGAGCGCTGCTACCTTGTCCGAGATCATAAATGGTGCACACTTATACTCTTTTGCCGCTGCCATTGCTCCGTTACACTGGAACTCACAAAGGTCCGGTCTGTTTGAAAGTGTAACCTTTCCGTACTTCTCGTCATATCCTGCACTGACGAATGCCTTTGTCACTTCCTCTGATATCAAATTAATCAGTTTTTTCATTGTATTCCTCCTGATATATAGCTGTTTTGCGTCAAACAGCGAATATACTTATATTAGCACACAAATGAATTGCTTTCAATATCAACCGTCATTTTTGCCTTCTGAGTAAATATTAACCGTCAACGTAACCTTGCATTTGCACCCCCAAAGGAGTATGATTTCATATGAAAATTTAAAGGAGGTCTTATCAATGAAGATAAAAACTAAACAAATAACCGTTACTGCAATTATGCTGGCAATCTGCCTTGTCAGCCAGTTCTTTAAGAACTTAAGCGTATACATCACAGGTCCAATCATTAATGCAGCTTTAATACTTACCGTACTCTATGCCGGAATGGCATGTGGCATTATCCTAAGCATTATCACACCTGTCACATCATTTTTCATCACAGGAAGTCCTGTTATGGCGGCTATCCCTGCGATGTTTCCATGTATCATGATAGGAAATATCATTCTCGTGGCATGTGTGGGACTGCTTCGCAAAAAATGCGGCAAAGCTGCCGGTTTTCCTGTATCAATTGCAATAGGTGCCATACTAAAGGCCGTTTTCATGGGAATAGCCATTGCACTTATCATTCTACCGACATTTCTGCCTGCTCCAATGCACAAGATGCTGCCGGTTTTACAGCTTCAGTTTTCAGTGACACAGCTTATCACCGCTGTTATCGGAGGTGTATATGCAGTCATAATTGCGGCTGTGCTTAAAAAAACTTCTTTAGCACAGACAGACTAAATACTGCTTATGCTTCCAGATATCCGTGCATATTTTTAAGCGCATTTTTTTCAAGCCTTGATACCTGTGCCTGAGAGATATTTATCTCCTCTGCCACCTCTATCTGTGTCTTGCCCTCGAAAAAACGCAGCTTAATAATCTGTCTCGCTCTGTCATCAAGCAGCTTTAAGGCATCGTCGAGAACCAGATTTTTTACCCATGCTTCCTCTTTGTTTTTCTTATCCGATATCTGATCCATCACATAAAGTGTATCACCACCGTCAGTATATACAGGATCAAAGAGGGAAAGCGGTGTCTGGATTGCATCAAGTGCGTATAGTATATCGTTTTCAGGAATACCGCAATCCTTTGATATTTCCGCTAAAGACGGATCATGCACCAGCTTTCTCGATAGCTTTTCCTTTGATTTAATAGCCTGATAGGCTGTATCCCTGAGGGAACGTGGAATGCGGTATGCACTGTTGTCACGCAGATACCGTCTCACCTCACCGATAATCATCGGAACAGCATAGGTGGAAAACTTAACACCTATAGTCGGATCAAAATTATCAATTGATTTCATAAGTCCGATGCATCCTATCTGAAATAAATCATCCATATTTTCATTATGGTTTGAAAACCTTCTGATTACCGAAAGCACCAGCCTTAAATTTCCACGAATATACTTTTCTCTTGCAGCCTTATCTCCCTTTTTTATTTTCTCAAACAGTTCTTCTTTTTCATCATCCTTAAGTACCGGCAGTTTTGATGTGGTCACTCCACATATATCAACCTTATATACAGACATGGGAATCCTCCGGATAAATTTCTTTATCTAAAGCATTCCCATTTACAGTAATTCTATTCAATTAATCTGCACGTATTATTCTACAACACTGCCGCAATCTTTATATCCTTTTCATCCTTCAGTGCCAGCACACTGCCATCCTCAAGCAATGTAACTGTAGGCCTTGAATACTTCTGCGTCACAAAAATTATTTTGGCCTTTTTGCCGTTTGTCAAAAGCACAGTGCTTCCGATATATGAGCTTGCAATCTTCTTCAAAAACATCCCTATATACTTCGGATGATACTTTGATATGCCATCATACTCAAAATCGGCTATCACATCAAAAGGACACATTCCATCCCGGTAACAGCGTTTTGATGTCATTGCATCGTATACATCAGCTATCGTAATAATAGCTGATATATCGTCAATTTTATCGGATTTATATCCAAACGGATATCCTGAGCCGTCAAACTTTTCATGATGTAAAAGTGCCGCACGCTTTGTGCTTTCAAGAATGTTGAAGCTCTTAAGTATCTCATAGCCATATATCGTGTGTTTCTTTATCACCTCAAACTCATCCTTTGTGAGCTTTCCGGGCTTCAATAATATCTCATCGGGTATCTTAAACTTGCCTATATCGTGTAACAGACCTGCCATTGAAATCTCATCCAGCTTTTCTGTATCGAGCCCTTCCCATACACCAATGAGACGTGCAATAATTGATACATTCATGGAATGTGCCATCGTAGATACATCTGTCTGCTTTAATACCTGAAGTGCGTCAAATAGCTCATATGAAGTCTCAAACCTGTCAAAAATCTCTACCGAGTCCCTGATAAGCGTATTCTTATCCGGGATGATATTCCTGTATAGTATGTCATTCATATATTCATGCAGGTTATCGATGGAATCACGGTATTTTTCCTTAATGATGGCATATTTTTTATTCCATTCTTCTTTTTCCTGTGCTGAGCTTCCCTCAACATAAACCGAAGCTATATTGTAGAATCCAAACTTTGCTATATCAAATGCCGATACAGCCTGATGTCTTTTAAGGATAAGCTGTCCCTTTGGCGAAAACACATCTATTGCCGTAGTCATTCCCTCTTTTAGTTCATTAACCTTTATTTCTCTCATAATACTGTTTCCCTCTTGTCATTTATCTTCTCACTTGCACTCATTATACCACAACTTCTCTAAATGGGCACTGACTTTATGAACTTCTTGACATTCAAAGCATTTTTTGTTAACATAGCAAGGCGAAAATAAATGCGTCAGTTCGAAACCTTCCTGACGTAAAACAAAACTAAAGGAGAACTAAATATGAGAAACAAAAAAGTATTATTTGCAGTACAGGCAGCTATGATTGCAGCACTCTATGTTGTGCTCACGTATATCACCAATCTGCTTGGTCTCGCATCAGGCACCATTCAGGTACGCTTTTCTGAAGCGCTTTGCATCCTTCCGGTTTTCACACCGGCAGCCATTCCGGGTCTTTTCATCGGATGTCTGATTTCCAATCTTATCACAGGCGGCATCATCTGGGATATCATCTTCGGAAGCATCGCTACACTGCTCGGCGCACTCGGCACTTACTTCCTCAGAAAAAAGAAGTTTGTATACACCCTGCCACCGGTCATCGCCAACATAATTATCGTGCCACTCGTGCTCAGATACGGATACGGTTTTACGACTGTATACAAGGGTGTTGATATCTCTCTTCTTTTCAATGCAGTTACAGTCGGAATCGGTGAGATCATATCAATATGTGTACTTGGAAGCCTGTTAAAGGGAATACTTTCGAAATACAGAAATGTAATTTTCAAGCAGGACGAGGCGTAGTTACATACATAGCACTTTCAATAAGCTGCGCGTCATAAAATAAAAAGCTCTGTGTCATACACTTATATGTATGCACAGAGCTTTTTACTTTATTACTTTAATATGCTGTGATTACATTCTATCTATCCCACTTGTCACACAGCGCATTTATCTGGTCTGCAAACTTGCTCAAATCCTTATTTGCCATACCCTGGCACTTCTGGATAACAGATACAAGCCTCTGGCCTGCTGCCACAAGACGGTCAAATATAGTCTTCTCTCTGCTTGCCATGCCATATGCAGCCTTTTTCTCCACAAGCTTGCGGGAGCCATCTGCCACCTTCTGATTCGTGATAAGGTCATATGCATCACCACTGTACGGTGCCACTGCATCATAGCCGAAGGTCTCATGCACGTGGTTTGCAAAGGACTCTGCTGTGGACTCCTCTCCATGAACTATAAATACATGCTCCGGCTTGTTTTTTATTGCGCCAAGCCACTCTGTAAGCTGATTTTTGTCTGCATGTCCACTGATACCCGGCAGATTTACTATGCTTGCCCTAACTTCTATTTCCTCACCAAAAAGCTTCACCTTTTTAGCACCGTTTAAAAGTGCATAGCCAAGTGTTCCCGGAACCTGATATCCTACAAACAAAACTGTTGAATCACTTCTCCAAAGATTATGCTTTAAGTGATGCCTGATACGTCCGGCCTCACACATACCCGATGCTGATATTATGACCTTCGGCTTCTTATCGAAATTAATCATCTTTGACTCATCCGATGATACTGCCACACGAAGTCCGGGGAACTTGATTGGATTGATGCCTGCCGAAATAAGCTCCATAGCCTCCTCATCAAAGCAGTCCGATATATTCTCATGAAATACATTTGTAGCCTCAACAGCAAGGGGGCTATCGATGTAAACCTCAAAATTCGGATGCTCCGGCAGCAGATTCTCAGTCTTTATACGCCTGATAAAGTAGAGCATCTCCTGTGTCCTGCCAACTGAAAATGCCGGGATTACCAGATTTCCGCCTCTTGTAAATGTCGCATTGATGACCTTTGAAAGCTCCACCGCGTAGTCAGGCGGCGTATCATGCAGACGATTGCCATATGTAGATTCCATAACCACATAATCAGCACTGTCCACATACTGCGGATCCTTGATGAGCGGCCTGTTGTGATTTCCGATATCACCTGAAAAGACAATCTTTTTGGTCACATTCTCCTCAGTCACCCACATCTCAATGGATGATGAACCAAGCAGATGACCTGCATCCACAAATCTCACCTTAAGCCCCGGGCATATCTCATACACACTGTTGTAATCACACGGTGTAAAGTGCTGCATGACATTCTGTGCATCCTCCACATTGTACATAGGAGTCACTTCCGGTCTTCCGGCTCGTCTTGCCTTTCTGTTCTTCCACTCCGCCTCAAATTCCTGAATATGTGCAGAATCCTTTAGCATGATGTTACATAAATCTGTTGTCGCCTTTGTCGCAAAAATGGTGCCCCTGAAACCATGATTGTATATGAGTGGCAAAAGACCTGAATGGTCAATGTGTGCGTGTGTGACAAACACATAGTCTATGAGTGAAGGATTGACCGGTATCTCCTGATTCACGTACAAATCAGCTCCCTGCTCCATTCCACAGTCAATAAGTATATGTGTGTCCCCAAATGTCAGATAGTGACAGCTTCCAGTAACCTCTCTGTCAGCCCCAATAAATTCTAATACCATACTACCATCTCCTATTCTGTTTTATAATAGAATATTATACCACACTTATGCCATTTTCTGTATTTCTTTCTTCAATCTTGCCATTATTTTTTTTTCGAGCCTTGATATGTATGACTGTGAAATTCCCAGAATATCTGCCACCTCCTTCTGCGTCAGTTCCTTATTCTCCACACGGTTTACTCCAAATCGAAGCTCTATTATCTGCCTTTCACGCTCGTTCAATGACAGCATGGCTTTTTTTAGCAGTGAAATCTCAACCTCAGTCTCAAGATCCTTATATATGACATCCTCATCCGTCCCCAGTATATCTGATAAAAGCAGCTCATTTCCGTCCCAATCCGTGTTCAGTGGCTCATCAAAGGATACCTCAAGCTTCACTCTGTTGTTGCGGCGCAGATACATAAGAATCTCATTTTCTATGCATCTGGATGCGTATGTGGCAAGCTTTATTTTCTTCTCAGGATTGAATGTGTTTATCCCCTTTATGAGACCGATTGTGCCAATTGATATAAGGTCCTCCACGCATACTCCCGTGTTTTCAAATTTTTTTGCCAGATACACCACAAGCCTTAGATTGTGCTCTATAAGCTGCTTTTTTGCCTGTTCCTTTGACATTGCCACATTTTTATCCACCAGTGCAATCAGACAGCACTTCTCCTCATCTGTCTCAAGCGGAGGCGGCAGTACCTCCGTCCCTCCTATGTAAAACACCTCATTTGTGTGCGGCTTGCTTCCCCAGAGTATTTTCCATACCCGTTTTATTACTAAAAACAGCTTCATTCAAAATCATATCATATGCATTGTCCTCAAATAAACTATCCGATGCTCTTCCCACCAGCACATTATGTAAAATCAGCTTACTATTTCCCTTCATGACTGTCATCTCATCAAATTCACACACTTTAATGCTTCCACCATCATTTCCCAGACTCTTATACGGCACATCAAAAAAGCTGACATCTTCTCCTACAATATCAAACAATGCACTCCCGCCTATGTGCACCGGAATCTGCTGTGGCTGTTTTTTTAGCAGATTTCCCGTATCATACAAGGCTGTGGCACAAGCTCTTTTACCATCCTTTAAAAGTGTGACTCTGTATAGCCTTCTGCTCTCATTACTTCGCTCACAGAAGCACTTTAACACTATGTATGATATGACAAAGCCAAAGCATATCATAACTGTCGCATCAGAGCTGAAAAAGCTGTCCAGAGCTGTTACTATGCCTCCGGTCAGCACTGTTACAAACATACATAGTGCAAAAAGTCTTAGAAACGGGATTTTTCTGCCAGCCTGTCTGCCTACTGCAAGCCTTGCCGCAAGCGGTACGACCACCAGAACAGAGGTCCATTTATAAAACGCATAGCTGCCTGCCAAAAGAAGCAGTACACATTCACATACCGATGCCCCCATCGCAGAAGCAATCAGACGTACCACCTTCCCGATCAACGGGATTTTTAGCATATATATGACAAATATAAGTATGAGACAGTTGGTGATAAATGTACGAAGAAGAAAAATATCGAGATAAAATGCATAGATAATTTTTCACCTCACTTTCACAGACAAGAATAGCGTAAAAGCAGGTTTTTAAGTGCCGTAATATGTCGACAATAAGTAAAAAAGACATGCAGCCCAAAAGCTGCATGTCCTATAAACTATCGTCTTGAATTCTTAAGGAAATCCGGAATATTAATCTCTACAGGCTTAACCGTGCTCTCAGGCTGGCGTGGCTTCTGGATACCTGTATATGCATGTGCAGGTGCTGTCTGCTGTGGCTGGGCAGCTGTATGAAGTCCGCTTGTTGCTGTTGTGTGAAGCCCTGCTGTTGCCGTGGATTGTGTTCCCATGCCTGAAACAGGTCTTGCAGCTGTCTGATTCGGATATACCATACGGTTTTGCATACCGCCTGCCATTCCTGCACCAGGCGCTGCCTGCTTGCCCGGCATATCTATCTTCTCTGAAACATCCTCCAGTCCTGTAGCAATAACAGTGATAGAAGCCTGATCAGTCATGCTCTCATCAAACTTGGCACCAAAGATAATATTGGCATTCTCTCCTGCCAGATCCTGTACGTAGCTTGCTGCATCGTTTGCATCCATAAGAGAGATATCTCCTGAGATATTGATAATGACATGTGTTGCACCATTTATCTTTGTCTCAAGAAGAGGTGAAGCAACCGCAAGCTTAACAGCTTCGATAGCCTTATCATCACCCTGTGCACTACCGATACCGATATGTGCCATACCCTTGTCCTTCATGACAGTCTGTACATCTGCGAAGTCAAGGTTGATAAGTGCAGGAAGATTAATAAGATCAGTGATTCCCTGAACTGCCTGCTGCAATACCTCATCTGCCTTCTTGAGTGCATCCGGCATTGTTGTACGACGGTCTACTATCTCGAGAAGCTTATCATTTGGAATGACAATAAGTGTATCAACGCTCTCCTTAAGTCTCTCTATTCCTGAAACAGCATTAATCATTCGCTGCTTTGCCTCAAATTTGAATGGCTTTGTAACAACACCAACTGTAAGTATGCCCTGATCCTTTGCTATCTTTGCAACAACAGGAGCTGCACCTGTACCGGTTCCGCCTCCCATACCACATGTGACGAATACCATATCAGCGCCCTTTACTGCTGCCTGAAGCTCCTCAGCGCTCTCCTCAGCGGCCTTCTGACCGATCTCAGGCTGCGCACCTGCGCCGAGTCCCTTTGTAAGCTTCTCTCCAATCTGTATAAGTGTAGGAGCCTTACAAAGCTGTAAAGCCTGCTTATCTGTATTGATACCGATAAACTCTACTCCACCAATATTCTCATCAATCATTCTGTTAACTGCATTGTTACCGGCTCCTCCGACTCCAATGACAATAATCTTTGCGCTGTTATCAGCCTCGTTACTTCTTATCTCAAGCAAGGTGATTCCTCCTCTTTCTTTCCCAAAATTTAATTTTCTATATAAAAATATCGAATATTCTTAAACTCATTTATTCTATAATATAATTTTTCTCCAAAATAATCAACTATAAAATATGATTTTTTTTATTTAGTTTTACATTATTCTGACTTGTCAAACACAATATTTGTGGTTTCTTCCGTCCAGCTCTCTAAATGTAGTGTACCGGACTGTCCCTCAAGCGATGGCATGATAGCCTTAAGCCTCTCTATTTTACGTGTAAGCTTTGTCGTGTCACCAATTATCACACTCACATTACCATACTTGACTACCGGTGCATTTTGCGCACCATAATCCACAGAATCCGGCACAAGGTCCTGCCTTTTTAATCCCTGGGTAAGCTCAAGGATATCTTTTAGCATAGTCTGCTTTATAGGCAGCTTCTCATAAAGCACTACCTTGTCACAGCTTATGCCGTCTATACATGGCACACCCGGCACCGTGTCTGAGGATGTTTCCACCACAAAGCCATCCTTATCAAAATATGCATTCTCATTAATTCCCGGAATATATATGTATCCAAGCATTCCTTTTTCATAAACTGATATATGAAGAGTATGCAGACTATCCAGGCTTATGCTCATTGTATCAATAAACGGTATTTTTTTAGTATCCTTTACCTTATATTTCAGATAGACATACAATGAGTTCCATGAATACTTATCATTAAGCACCGCATCCTCTATAGTCTTTTGGTCGTAAAGCTCATTGCCCTCGACAACTACCTTTTTTACCGTAAACAGCTTAAGTGCAATGAGAAACAGTATCGCGAGCACTGCTATCGTAATTAGCAGTCCCATAAAAAAATGCTTTAATCTCTTTTTATGTTTTCTTTTTTTCTTAATCATTATATTTCACGCCTTAATCTACACATTTTCAAGCCTGATGCCTCTTGACACAGACAAAACAAGCCCTATTTCAGCCATCAGGAATATGATTGACGTACCTCCATAGCTGATAAACGGCAGAATAACACCGGTATTGGGAAGTGAATTGGTAACTACCGCAATATTCAGTATCACCTGGATTGCAATATGACTCATCACACCAATCACTAAAAGTGAGCCATACAGATCCCTTGCATTGTTTGCAATGACCATCATACGCCATATAAGCAGTATAAAAAGCAAAATAAGGCAGATAGCTCCAAACAGTCCAAGCTCTTCACAAATAATTGTAAATATCATATCATTTTGTGACTCCGGCACATTGCCAAGCTTCTGTAAGCTCTCTCCAAGTCCTTTTCCAAACAATCCGCCCGAGCCTATCGCATAAAGTCCCATCATAGTCTGGAATACTGCGTCTGTTCCCGCAGTCTCCGGATGCAGCCATGCCTCAATACGTGTACTTCTATAGCCTGCCAGCATGACAAACGCCACTGCAAACACAACTACCGCCACTACTACAATAATAAACTGCAGATACTTTGGGCTTGCGACAAACAACATACAGACCGAAATGCCTATGATGATAACTGCCGTACTCAGATTGCTGATTGCAACAACTATTATGAGCGGAATAAGCATAGCAAGCACCTTTACCAGACTTAAAAATTTATCAAACTGCTTGGGTATCTTGTCTATAATCATAGCCATAAACAGTATGACCGCAATTTTAGCCACTTCTGAAGGCTGGAACTGTATTGGTCCTATGCCGATCCATCTCGATGAACCATGTGAGCTTGAGCCTATTTTCGGCACAAACACAAGCACACACAGTATAAGCGATACTATATACGCAAAAAAGCCAAGCTTTTTCCAATATCTGTAGTCGACCTTTGCCAGAAATACCATAGGTATAAGTCCCAGTACAATATTTCGTATCTGAAGCTTAAGATAGTGCATGCTGTCATGATTTTTGATGGCCGATGTGTATGCACTCGAGCTATATAGCATAACAAGACCAAAGCAGAGCAGAAATATAACTATAAACAACAGGTTGTAGTCGAAATAAGGTATTCCTTTTTCTTTTTTTTCTTTATTCTTGCTACTTCTTCTACGCTTTCCTGCCAAAATATTTACTCCTTAAATCCTTTTACTATTTCCTTAAAGATACGTCCGCGCTCCTCATAGTTAGGAAACATGCCCCAGCTTGCACATGCAGGTGATAAGAGCACTGCATCACCTGAAACAGCATGCTCATAGCAATAATTTACTGCATCCTCAAACGTATCCTTTTTTACAGTATTCATGAATCCGTGTCTGTGTGCACACTCTTCGATTTTATCTGCAGTCTGACCGATAAGCACAAGCTCCTTTACTTTGCCGTCAAAGGCCTCTATCCACTCATCATACTCCGACTGCTTATCATATCCACCGCCAATGAGAAGTGTCGGTCTGTTCATGGCACGTATACCCTGAATGGCTGCATCAGGATTGGTGCCCTTTGAATCATTGTAGAATCTGACTCCCCTCTTTTCGGTCACGTACTCTATCCTGTGCTCAACTGCCTTAAATACCTTAAGCACCTCGACAATCTTATCCATCGGTACCCCAAAGCTTATAGACATGGCACACGCTGCCATCACATTCTCAAAATTATGCTTTCCAAGGAGATTCAGCTCGTTTACATCAATTACCTCATCGCGTACACCGTCGTGTGCGTATATGATGATGTCTCCGTCCAGATAAAAGCCCTCTGAAAGTTCAGACTTACTGCTGAAAAATATAACCTTAGCCGGGCACTCTGCTGCAAAATCTCTAAGCACCTCGTCCTCGTAGTTTAACACGCAGTAATCATCTGCTGTCTGATTTTTTGTGATATTCTCCTTTGCCCTGATGTAATTTTCCATAGTATGGTGTCGATTCAGGTGATCGGGTGTGATATTTAAAATTGCGCTTACATGTGGCTTAAATGTATCTATTGTCTCGAGCTGGAAGCTTGATATCTCTGCAACCGTTACTGTCTCACCGGTGCTTCCTGTGACCATTGATGTATAAGGGATTCCGATATTTCCTACCACTCTCACATCCTTAAAGTAATTCTTCATTATCTCACCTGTCAGAGCTGTAGTGGTCGTCTTTCCGTTGGTTCCTGTGATAGCGATGATCTCACCTGCCCCAAATGTGTATGCAAGCTCTATCTCACCCCATATTTTAACGCCCCTGTCACGTAAGGAATTGACCATAGGAATGTCTGTTGGTACTCCCGGACTTAGCACAGCCACATCAAACTCATCAATCTGTTCATCTGTCAGGTCGCCTAAAATAAGCGGCACCTCCTTAAGCTTTGGTGCTTTCTCATAAAGTGTTTTTGAATCCAGTTCTTTATTTCCATCAAACAATACTGTATCGATGCCATTTGCGCACAAAAGTTCAGTCGCTGCAATGCCACTCTTTCCTGTTCCGACAACAAGTACCTTTTTTCCTTGTAAGCTCATTTTTATTCCTCCATCTTTTATTGCAGCCATCCGTATGGATATGTTTAACAAATCAAATTCTCCAAACGACTGCCTTAATCATTAAATTATAGTATACGTTATTTAGTTCTATTTCGCAAGAGCCCGTAAATCAGTTACACACTCCTATCTCCTGTGCATACGGTATGATTTCCCTAAATATTTCAGCTGCAACCGGTGCAGCGATTGTTCCGCCATAGTATGCACCGCCCTTTGGATTATTTATTTTCACAAGCACCATAAGTGCCGGATCATCCACCGGATAAAAACCAAGGAACGAGGCTATATATACATTGTCACTTCTCGGAAGTGTCTGCGATGTAGCAGTCTTTCCTCCTATCGCATAACCTTCAACCTTTGCATTTTTTCCTGAGCCCTCTGCTACCACGCCCTCCAAAAGCTTTCGCAGTGTATCAGAGGTTTCTTCACTACATATACCTGACGTCTGTTCAAAGGACAACACCTCTTTTACCGTGCCTTCGGTGCCATGAATCTCCTTACCTATATGAGGAGTAATTCTGTTACCACCATTTATAAGCGATGATACTGTTGTCATAAGCTCGATGGGTGTGAGCTGGAATGACTGTCCAAATGAAATTGTTGCAAGCTCCACCTGACCTATCTTATCAGGCTGATGCATTATGGTGGCGGCCTCTCCCGGCAAATCAATACCTGTCTTATCAAGCAGACCAAACCTCATGAAATCAGCATAATACCTCTCACTGCCTATTCTAAGACCTAAATCAATAAAGACCGGATTGCATGAATTCTGTATTCCCTGCACAAAGGTCTCACTTCCATGTCCTGTTCTCTTATGGCAGTGTATGCGTCTGTCCTCCACAGTAATATATCCCGGGCAGTAAAAACTGTCATCAAGGCTCACCACATCCTCCTCCAGTGCGATTCCTGCCGTAATTATCTTGAATACGGAACCGGGCTCATATGTATCACTTACACAGCCGTTTCTCCAGGCTTCATCATGGTTTTCACATGAAAAAGGATCATTCAAATTATATTCCGGGTAGTCGGTCATGGCATATATTTCTCCGTTTTTAGGGTTTAAGGCAATTATGCTCACACTGTCTGCCAGGTTTTGTGCATATGCCATCATTGCATTTTTCTCACATACTCTTTGTATATTTATGTCGAGTGTAGTGACAAGTGTGTCACCTTTTTGGGGAGCTTCTCTTCTCTCCTTATAGCCCTTCACCTCCACACCTCTGCCATCACATACAGTGTATATCCGCCCGGGTGTGCCACGCAGAATTTCATCATATGTGGTCTCAAGCCCAACAACACCCTGACCATCTGCTCCTGCAAAGCCTATAACCTTTGAAAACAATTCATTAAGCGGATAGTACCTGACACTTGACTCGTCAACCTTTACCCCTGCCAGGCCATATGATAGTATTTTATCGCCTGTTTTTTTAGAGACATTGTTCTTTATTTTTTCAATGGATGTAACCTTATCCACCTTACTGCGGATAGTCTTTTCGTCAATCGAAAGCTCACTGCTTAAAACAGAGATGACTGCTTCCTTGTCGGTTATCTGATTGTGTATAACACTTATGTTATATGCAGTTTCATTTGTCGCTATTATCCTTTCATTTCTATCCACTATATCTCCGCGTATTCCTGCAATATCACGCTCTCTTTCCTGAAGCGCACTTGCCTTTTTACTGTAATAACCGCCTTTTACTATCATGAGATAAAACAGTCTGAAACACAAGGCGATAAGAACAGCTGTCAGTATACTGCAAAATACGCATATTTTTCTTCTGTAGCGCGTATTGTTAAGTATCATAAACAAAAATACCTCAATATTTTTACACTAATATATGCAAAAAATATTGAGGCTATTCTCTATTCGCCCTGCTCACCCTCCTGGGTGACCTTTTCTCCTGTCGGAGGATTTGCGCCTGTTATCGTAAGGTCAGCATTTATACCGGTCTGCTCCTCATCAGGGTATATATTCATATACGGAAGTACTTCCTTTAATATCTCTCTGGTCAGGTTCTGTGCATAATTACTGTGAGGCTGATCCTGTACATTCGGCTGGTCGATTACAGTGTAAATAACAAGCTGCGGATCCTGCGCAGGCACACAGCCTATAAATGATACAAGATAGCAGCCCCTCTTTCTAAGGTGCGTTGTCTCATCATACATCTGCGCTGTTCCTGTCTTGCCTCCCATTGAGTATCCGTCAACCTTTGCCACCTTACCGGTTCCGTTTGCAACTACGTTCTGCAGGTAGTTTTTAAGTGTCGCACTTGTATTCTCTGACACTGTCTTTTTTAGCAGTGTAGGCTCAATTGTCTTTACTGTATTGCCGTTGTCATCTGCGATTTTCTTTACTACGTGCGGCTGATAATAATTTCCGCCATTCACCAGTGAGGAAAATGCACTGACCATCTCTATCATGGTACAGTTATAGTTCTGTCCGAATACGTTTGTCGCTAAATCGACAGGCTTTATATTGTCGAGTGTATACATAAGCGTTGATGTATTTGCCTCACCCGGCAGGTCAACACCTGTCTTTTGACCAAAGCCAAATACACTCTGATAATACAGAAAATTTTCTGCACCAATCTTATATGACATCTGCATGAGTGCATCATTACATGAATCCATGAGTGCCTTTTCAAGTGTCTCTATGCCGTGTCCGCTACGGTTGACGCATGATACCTTTTCACTGCCAAACATCTCGTATCCATCACATAAAAATGTCATATCAGTAGTGAGCGTGCCTGTATCCAGTCCACATGCCACGGTAAAAGGCTTCTGTACAGACCCCGGCTCATATGTATGTGTAACACAGAAGTTCTGCCACAGCTTATTCAGAGTATTTAATGTATCATCATCACTCATTGCATCAAGCTGCTCTTGTGTATAGTAATTCTTCATATTCTTCGGATCGTTCAGATCAAAGTTCGGATAATTCGCCATGGCCAGTATCTCACCATTTTTAGGATTTTCTATAACGACTGCAATATTTTCTGCGCCAAGTCCTTCTCTTGCATTATTTGCATAAGTATCTGAGAACAGTTTTATCTTATCCTCAACAATCGACTGGATATTTGCGTCTATAGTTGTGTACAGTGTATTTCCGTTTTGTGCAGCAATTACTGTTTTCTGGAAATCATTGTCTGCATTCAGATAGCCGTACTCCCTGCCATTTACACCATTTAAAGTGTCATTGTAATAGTTTTCAAGTCCGGTTGTACCTACATTTCCGGCGGAGGTAAAACCGATAACTGAGCTTGCCAGTGTTTTAAACGGATAATTTCTCTGATACTCTGTCTCAAACCACACACCCTTGATGTTTGGGTTCTTCAGATTGCCCTTTTCGTCTGTTGCATCCTGCAGCTGTACAAATGGCTGAATTGCATCATATGACAGCTTTTTTAACAGTACAATATATTTGTTATCCTTGCTGTTATTTGCATAATCCTCAATTGTTGCCCTGTCTAAATCCGGAAAGCACTGTGTCAGTGCATCTATCGTCGGAGTTATATACTCTTTCTTGCTGGTCATAACCGAGCAATCAAGTACAACATTATAAACAGCCACACTCGTAGCAAGCACTGTGCCGTTTGAATCTACAATATTTCCTCTCTGAAACGGTATTGTTTTGCTGTCATATGACTGTAATGATAGTACCTTTTTAGTATATGCGTCTCCGCTTGTATATTCAATAAACATCAGCCTGCCAATGAGTCCAAGCATGGCTACAACTATTAACATAAACAACGCAAACAGCTTTGTTTTCATTTTGCGTCCGATTTTTCTTACCGGTCTTTTTCTTGTCCTGGCTGCCAATATGATTCCTCCAATTTATTCAGGGATATCACTGTACTGATCCATATAGTTGTTCTTATCAACTGAGTAATAAACTATCTGATCCTGTGAAGCATATTTCATGCCAAGTCTGTTGATAGCTGCATCCTTGATTGCATTTAAATCGACAGATGTAGTAATCTGCTTGTATCTGGCATCATTATCAGCCTTCATATCATTTATCTGGCTCTCAAGTGCTGCAACCTCCTTCATCTGCTGTGTCACATTTGACCTTATCTGAATAAGTGAAACAGATACAAGGGCTGAAGCTGCCACACACGCTGTGAGAAAGGCTACAAATGCCCTGTTCATTGAGAGTGCTCTCTCCTGATTTCTTCTTGCAGATGTTCTTCTGTTTTTCTTTCTTCTTATTTCCTCAAGCTCTCTTGTCGATTTCTGTGGTCTTCTGACCGGTGCTGCCTCGTCAAGCTCTCTTACGGCATTCCCATTTATATAATAAGTAGTTTTATTCATTTAGCTGCTCCTTTTGCTGTCATTCTACAAATCATTCTTTTCAAACACACGAAGCTTTGCACTCTTCGAGCGTGAATTCTCTTCAAGTTCCTTTTCTGACGGAAGGATAGGTTTTCTTGTGATAACCGTTCCCTTCGATTTATTACCGCATACACATACCGGAAAACTCGGTGGACATGTACATGGATTTTCGTTTTTTTTGAAATTGGATTTTACTATTCTGTCCTCAAGCGAGTGGAATGTGATTATACATATCCTGCCGCCCGGATTAAGTAAATCTATCATGTCATCCAGGTTGTCCCTTAGCACATCAAGCTCATGATTCAGCTCAATTCTGATAGCCTGATATGTTCTCTTTGACGGGTGACCACCGGTAGCTCTGACCTTTTTAGGTATCGCCGCCTTTATTATCTCGTTGAGCTCTCCTGTTGTCGTTATCTCTTGCTTTTGTCTTGCTGCTACAATGTGCTTTGCAATATTCTTTGCGAACTTGTCCTCACCGTAATCCCTGATGATACGGTACAGATCATTTTCGCTGTAGGTATTTACTATATCCCTTGCAGTAAGGGAATTCCTGTCATCCATACGCATATCAAGCGGTGCATCCTCACTCCTGTAGGTAAAGCCTCTCTTTGGTGTATCAAGCTGGAAGGATGACACTCCAAGATCCAGCATAATACCATCCACCTTTTCAATTCCGAGTGAATGAAGCACATTCTTCATATCAGAATAATTGCTTCTGACTATCGTTACTCTGTCTCCAAACTCCGCAAGTCTCTCTCCTGCCGCTTTTATGGCATCTGCATCCTGATCTATGCCTATCAGCCTGCCCTTGTCCGAAAGTCTCTTGGCTATCTCATATGAGTGCCCGGCTCCTCCGAGAGTACCATCCACATATATCCCGTCAGGACGGATGTTTAAATTTTCAATTGTCTCGTCCTTTAAGACTGAATAATGCTTAAATTCCATGTGGTCTCTCCATTTAATATCAAATGCCTATACCAAGCTCTGCCATATGATCTGCTATCTCATCCATATCGTCAAAATCAGAGTTCTCAAGGTATCTGTCCTTGCTCCAGATTTCTACTCTGCTGTATACTCCGACAGATACTACTTCCTTATCTATACCTGCGTATTCTCTTAAGTTCGCCGGTAAGAGGATTCTGCCCTGCTTGTCCACCTCACAGGTGGCCGCTCCTGCAAAGAAGAATCTCATAAATTTTCTTGCTTCTCTTGATGTGAGTGGTTTGTCGCGAAGATTTTCCTCAATGCGATGCCATTCTTCGTTGGAATAGACGAACAGACAGCCATCTAAGCCCTTGGTAACTACAAACTCATTACCAAGCTGTTCACGGAACTTCGCCGGGACAATCATACGGCCCTTGGCGTCTATTGAATGATTATATTCGCCCATGAACATGGCATCCATCCTCCTTTTCCTCATTTTGAAGCTTTCCACCACTTCACTCCACTTATATGGTATTTCGCTCCACTTTCCACCACTTGTTTACAATATTACACCTAACAGCCTACAAAATCAAGGCTTTAAGCTAAATTCCCATAAAAAAGCAACAAAAAAAGACGCTCAGTCTTTTCGTGGACTTTGCGTCTTTTTTATAAAATACATGTGAAATTTACTCTTTAGTGGTGGATTGTGGTGGAGTGTCCACCATTTTGCCCATTTTCATCTGCTTATATCTGACAATACCTATCCATATGGCTGATACTGCCACCAAAGTGGCGGCAAGTGCCATAGACACCGGATAATTGATATGCGGGATGAGAAGCTGGTCTGTACGCAGGCTTTCTATCCAGAATCTTCCGATACCATAGCCTAACAAATATAGAAGAAACACCTCTCCGTCAAACCTTCTGTGCTTAAAATAAAGCATCAACAAAATAAATAAGCACAGGTTCCAAAAGGATTCATACAAAAATGTAGGATGCACCGAGATATACTCCACTCCGTCTACCACAGTTGTATGTGACATAAGCTTTTCAGTCAGATCCGATGTCCTGACAGCTGATACCGGAAGCTGCATGGCAAAAAGTCCGTCATAATAATCGCCAAATGCCTCCCTGTTGCAGAAGTTTCCCCATCGGCCAATCGCCTGTCCCAGTATCAGTCCAAGGCCCGCCGTATCACACAACAGTGGAAAAGACAGCTTTCTGACCTTTGCAAAAACGAATGTGGTGATAATTGCTGCTATCACTCCTCCGTAAATTGCCAGTCCTCCCTGCCTGATATTGAATATGCTAAGCAGGTCGTCCTTGTACAAATCCCACCTGAATACCACATAGTATATTCTTGCGCCTATCACCGAGCATATGATTGCCACAAGTGCCAGATCAAAGTATGTATCAGGATTTTGTCCTGATTTTTTAGCCACATAGCAGGCCACGCCCAGCCCCGCAAGCATACCACATGCTATTATTATGCCATACATCGCAATACCAAAGCTTCCTATTGATATGCTCTTTATCACATGCTGCAGATATATATGAAGATGTGGGAAATTTATATTATAATCCATATTTTTCCTTTCCTGACTGTAATTGCTGTCTGTCACACCATAATATATACAGCAGCAATCACAAATTACGAAAATATATGTACCCGGAGCACCATAAACCTGATACTCCGGGCAACTGTCATTATGCGTCTCTTAGTCTACGCCTGACACTCAAAGCTTGCACACTCTGTACTGCACTTGTTTGGTGTACAGTTTTTCTTGATGCCAATCTGATTGGCCATGCAGCTATTGTGATCATTGTACTTACACTTTGCCGCATCACAGTGCACATCTGTCTCCTTGTGAATAGCTAACTCTGCAGATACCTCACAGTCACAGGCCTTGTTTGAAAAGCTGCCACACTGTGTATCGCAGGCTTTCTTTGCCTTAGTTCCTTTCACATCGATTTCTCTGAGCTTACAGCAGTTATCTGCATTATACGCACATTTTTCAACATTACAATCAAGTCTTGTCATACTTTTGCCTCCTTTGCTTATGCATAGGCTAGTATGTCCTGATTGATTTTTTTTATGCTTTTTAATTAATTATCTGTGTTTTTCCTCTTCCGGAAGCTCCACTCTGATTTCCTTTGTACGGATTTCCTTGCAAATCTGGTCGATGAAATCTGAAAGTGGCTTAACACCCTCATTTCCTTCAAAACGGCTTCTTACCGATACTGTGCCGTCTGCCTCCTCGTCAGCTCCGACAACAAGCATATATGGAAGCTTATCCATACGAGCCTCTCTGATCTTGTATCCGATCTTCTCAGCTCTGTTGTCAACTGTCACATCGACATCATTGCGCTTAAGCTCATCTGCTACCTTTTTAGCATAATCAGCATACTTCTCTGAGATAGGAAGTACTCTTACCTGCTCAGGGCAGAGCCATGTAGGGAACTTGCCTGCGTAGTGCTCGATAAGCCATGCAAGTGTACGCTCATAGCAGCCGAGTGATGTACGGTGGATGATGTATGGACGGATTTTATCGCCGTTTTGATCAATATAGTACAGATCAAAATTCTCAGCAATAGCACAGTCGAGCTGTATTGTTACCATAGTATCCTCTTTACCGTATACGTTCTTGGCCTGGATATCAATCTTTGGTCCGTAGAATGCAGCCTCGCCGTCGGCCTCAACAAAAGGAACATTTTCCTCAATAAGGATGTTACGAAGAACCTCCTGTGTTGAGTTCCAGTACTCATCATCTCCTAAATACTTTTCTGTGTTCTTTGGATCCCATTTTGAAAGACGGTATGTCACATCATTCTCGAGTCCCAGCACCTTAAGGACATATCTGTTAAGATTGAAGCATGCCTTGAGCTCCTCCTCACACTGGTCAGGACGGATAACATTGTGACCCTCTGAGATAGTAAACTGTCTGACACGTGTCAGTCCGTGCATCTCTCCCGAATCCTCGTTTCTAAACAGTGTGGATGTCTCCCCCATTCTGTAAGGCAGATCTCTGTATGAGTGCTGCTTTGCCTTGTATACATAATACTGGAACGGACATGTCATCGGACGAAGTGCCATAACCTCTTCCTCGCCGTCCTTCTCAGGATCTCCGAGAACAAACATGCCGTCAAGATAATGATCCCAGTGTCCTGAAATCTTGTACAGGTCTGATTTTGCCATGAGTGGTGTCTTTGTACGCACATAGCCCCACTCCTTATCCTCGAGGTCCTCAATCCATCTCTGCAGCTTCATAATCATCTTTGTGCCCTTTGGCATCATAAGCGGAAGTCCCTGTCCGATTACATCTACTGTTGTGAAAAGCTCCATCTCACGGCCAAGCTTATTGTGATCACGCTTCTTAGCCTCCTCCATTCTCTCAAGATGTGCCTTTAAATCCTCTTTTTTATTGTAGGCTGTTCCGTAGATACGATGGAGTCTTGCCTTGTTTGAATCACCTCTCCAGTATGCCATTGATGATGCTGTGAGCTTGAAAGCCTTTACGCCCTTTGTGCTCATAAGATGTGGTCCTGCACATAAATCTACAAATCCACCCTGGTCATAGAATGAAATCTCCTCACCCTCAGGAAGCTCCTCGATAAGCTCTACCTTGTACGGCTCATCCTTTTCCTTCATGAATTTGATTGCTTCCTCTCTAGGGAGTGTAAATCTTGTTATCTCATGACCCTGTTTGATGATTTTCTTCATCTCTGCCTCAAGTGCATCGAGATCCTCTCTTGAGAATGGCTGTGAATCGAAATCATAGTAGAAACCGTCATCAATTGCCGGTCCGATTGTGATTTTTGCATCCGGGAACAGATTCTTTACTGCCTGTGCCAGCACGTGTGATGCTGTATGTCTGATGACACGAAGTCCTTCCTCATCACTTGCTGTGATTATATTGAGTGTGCAGTCCTTGTCAAGAACTGTTCTTAAGTCAACAATTTCTCCGTCAACCTCTCCTGCGCAGGCTGCTCTTGCAAGTCCCTCGCTTATATCCTTTGCGATTTCATATACGCTTTTTGCTTCGCTGTACTCTTTTGATGAGCCATCCTTCAATGTTATCTTCATGGTTATCTCTCCTTTATTTTTAATAAAAAAATCCCCGACACCGCATTGCTGCGACATCGGGGACGATAAGCTTTGTTACCGTGGTTCCACCCACATTCTTTCTGCCTGAAAACATACTGCTTGTCTGTATCCGACAGAAACTCATTTGACTATAACGGTATCACCGGGCTTTATTGGAGCCACTCCAAGCTGGTGTTCGGTATATCATCCACCGGGGAGCTTTCACCACTCTTTGGACTTTGATGCTCGTCTTCCAAGGCTTCCCTCTCTGCTGCTTTTAATATACTTACTGTGCTCTTCAACGTATTGTTATTATACTGTTGCACATATGTATGTAATATACGCAAACATGTGCCATACATATCTTTGGAACAATTAATGTTCCTTTCAAAAAATGATAATATACTTATTTTTCTAATCTGTAAAGTACTTTATGCATTTTTTCCGCAACATTTTTTATATTTCTTGCCTGAACCGCATGGACATGGGTCATTTCGGCCGATTTTCTTACCTACTACCACTGTTCCTGACTTCTTCTGCTCAAGGTAAAGCGCATGCTTTGTCTCTGCATCAAAGATTTCATCCCATGCCGGGAGATTGTAAAGCCAGTCTGCCTTTGCATCTACCATGTTCTTATAGAGCTTTTCTTTATCGAAAGCAAGGCTTACCTTTGTGTCCTCATCCATCTCCTCGATTGGGTTTGGTGTGACAAGGCTGTCATTGATTCCGTCTAAGAAGCCTGTCATCTCCATGATTGATAACTCATATTTCTCAGCAAGCTCTTTGACTGTTCCCTCTACTACCTCATCCGGATTTGCGAGGAGCTTCTCATATACGCCCTTCTCCAAGAGGAAATAATGCTGCCAAAAACGCTGTAACTCTCCCTGATCTGCTTTGTCATTGTAGGCAATCTTGTGCCACTCTTCTAATAAAGCCATTTTTACTACCACCTTTATCTTTTATAAACTGATATGAGGCCAAACAGCCTCAACTTCACATATGGATGTATTATACCAAAATAACAGCTTGACGTCAATTTTGTTTTTTTATATTATAATAAATAAAAAACTATTCAGAACCACGGAGAACAATTCATGAAAAAGACAAAACGTATTCTGGCACTGATTGGCGCCATCCTTTTATTACTTTTATATGTTGTGGCATTTGTTGCCACTGCGCTCGATCACACAAGTGACATGCGCTACTGGAAGGCAGCCGTTGCCGCAACTATCATTATCCCGGTGCTTATCTGGGCGTATTCATTTGTATACAGACTTTTAAAGGGTTCTGATGATGTAACCAAAAATAAAACAGATGTCTTGGATAAAAACGACACTCTCCACAAATAGCATCTGTCAATAACCGCATAGATTTATCATCCTTCAAGGAGCATCCATACAATGAAACGCAAAATCACACCTGAATTATCATCTAAAGACTGGAAAGAATTCTGCAGCCGGTTTCATTTTGATAACGATAAGCTGCCGCTTATCCGGGCAATATACACCGCAATGCTTCCATTGGTGGATGCCTTTGCATATTATTCCATAAAACAGGATTTGCCGGGGGTATCCCTGACACACTATGCCTACGGTCTCGTGACACTCGGAAACGGTGTAGACGAGCTGTCAGAGCTGTATTTAAACCATGAGCAGCTTGAGGAAGCCTACATAACAGACTGTTTAAGCCTCATGCTTTTGTCAAACGCATATGAGCAGTTTGCAAAGGCAATCGAAAAAGACAGCTCTCTTCATGCCATTGAGCTGTCATTTTTAGGCGATGAATATCCGCTTGAGCTGCTGCCTAAGATTTTTGAGCACGTAAGCCCTGATGGCATACATCTCACCGGTTCAAATATGCTCAAGCCACTTAAGACAGCCGCCCTCATAATAAAGCTTGACTCACAAAAGCAGAAAAATATCAAAGAGCTCTGCAATACCTGCGCAAGCTGTAAAAATCTGTCGTGCCCATCAAGAAAGGCTCCCGGTCCTAAGCTGCCACACACCTATGGTGCCATGCAGATTTTCAATATCAGACATTAAAGCCCTTCTTTTTCTCGTAGGAGGCTCTCAGCTTTTCAACCAGAAGTGTCAGATTCCTAAACAGTGACTCAGCCGCAAAGCCAAACACTATCATGAGAAGAATACATATATTTGACAAATCTGTCAGCGCAAACAGTTTCTTTAAGAAGAAACCCGAAAATACCAGACCTGCTATATTTCCGATAATAACAGCATATTTCATTCCATTGAGTGGCTCACTGATTTTAAAGAGAATCATAAAGCCCACTACTGAAAGCACAAGCGTCGCTATCGTTCCTATGCTTGCATCTGATATACAAAATACCTCTCCGCATACAACCAGCGCTCCGACAGCTATTACATCCGTAAGTCCACCCGGCAGTGCCTTTAGCATGACATTGGTGATAAAGTGTCCCTTTATCCTGTCCTTATTCGGCTCCAGTGCCAATAAGAATCCCGGTACTCCTATTGTAAACATACTAATGAGCGATACCTGTGCCGGCTCAAGCGGATACGTAACCATAAGGATAACTGAAAACAGTGAAAGTAACAGTGAGAATATATTTTTCACAAGAAACAGGCTGGCTGAGCGCTGGATATTGTTTACCACCCTGCGTCCCTCATATACCACATCCGGCATATGTGCAAAGTCAGAGTCCAAAAGGACAACCTGCGCTGCCTGGGCTGCCGCCTCACTTCCCGATGCCATAGCCACACTGCAGTCTGCATCCTTCATGGCAAGTATATCATTGACTCCGTCTCCGGTCATCGCAACTGTATGCCCTTTAGCCTGCAAAGCCTTTACAAGCTGTTTCTTCTGCTTTGGTGTCACTCGCCCGAATACAGTATATTTATTCACTGCATCGGCTATTTTATCCTCAGTATCAAGTGTGGCCGCATCGACAAAGCTTTCTGCATTTTCTATTCCTGCCTGTATGGCAATCTGTGAAACCGTACGCGGATTATCACCTGAAATAACCTTTATCGCAACACCCTGACTCTTAAAATACTCAAACGTCTTTACCGCATTTGCTCTGATAGGATTGGCAAGTGCCACAAATCCAAGCGGAGTAACGCTGCCATTTATGCCATTCTCCACGTTTTCCCCATCGTACTTTGCAAATAAAAGCACTCTGTCTCCTTTGTCAGCATACGGTATGATTTCTTCCTCAATGCGAGAAAAGTCATCGTGCATGATAAATTCCAGTGCTCCGAGCAGATATGTTCCGTCAGAAAAAGTAACGCTGCCATACTTAAGGCTAGACGAAAATGCCTGCTGTGAAACTGCTGTACGATGCAGTGCAGATGTATTATTTGTCAAATCATCCGCCGCATATGCTTTTAGTGCGAGCATAGTCGCATTGTTGTCAACCGAGGCATTTGCATAATCCGAAATCAGGCTCTTAAGCTCATCTATTGTCAAAGCTGTCTGTGTGCCATCTGCTCCACTGTTTTTACAGAGGAAAATATCCTTAAGCTTCATATCAGGCTCAGTAATTGTGCCCGTTTTATCCACACAAAGCACATCCACACGCGCAAGCGTCTCAATACTTTTCATATCATGAAGCAAAACCTTTTTTCTTGCAAGCTTCATAGTGCTTAAGGCAAGCGCCACTGTGGTCAGCAGATATAAGCCTTCCGGTATCATTCCTATAATCGCTGCAACTGTCGATGTAACGCTCTTTGTGATAGACTCGCCATTCACAAAATGACTCTGCCAGAATAATATAAGCCCAATCGGAATAATAACTATGCCAACCCATTTGACGATCAAATTGATGGAGCGTATCATCTCTGACTGCTCCTTGCCGCCCATTGATTTTGCCTCAAGGCTCAGCTTTGAGATATATGATTCATTACCGACCTTTTCAAGCCGTGCATAGCACTCTCCCGATACAACAAAGCTTCCCGACATGAGAGTGCTGCCCTCTGTCTTTTCTACCTCATCGGCTTCACCTGTGAGCAGTGATTCATTTACCTGTATATTTCCGGATATCACAACCGCATCCGCACAAATCTGCTTTCCTGCGGTAAGTAAAATCACATCGTCCTTTACAAGTTCCTCCGTACTAATCTGCTTTACGCTGCCGTTTCGGATGACATCCGCATGCAAAGCATTCAGTAAACTCATTTTTTCAAGAGTCTTTTTTGCGCGGATTTCCTGAACGATTCCGATTACCGTATTTCCAATAATTATAGGCAGAAATGTCAGATTTCTGAAAGAACCTACCATTATGAGAAGTATCGTTATGACAAGAAATATAAGGTTAAAATATGTGAAAACGTTTGAAATCACAATTTCCTTTGTCGTCTTGTCTGTAGATATATCAGCCCTGTTGGTAAGTCCTTCCTCCACTCTCTGCCTTACCTCTTCATCGGTAAGGCCCGTGATATTTATACTGTTGCTGTCTTTGTTCATCTGATTCATGCTATTCACCGTTTTTCCTCATTATTCTACATCATAATAATGATACATTTTGACCCTTTAATCATTATAATGGTACAACATCAGCACGATTTCAATACCTATTTCATTAAAAAAAGATGAACTATTTATTAATCCGTTGCTACTCACTTTCAGTCTCAGTACTCTCACTGTCTTCTGTTTCTACCATATCATCATTTCTTATGCGCTTTTACCTGTAATCTACTTCTTTCTCCTCATTGCCCATACAACGATTCCTATGATAATAAGCAGTATTGGTACAGCTATCATTATGATAAGTCCCGTAATAACCGCCTGCAGCGTATTTATAGTGATATTGCTTAAGGTGTAATCCTTCACCGGTATCACACTTGATGCAAGCTCAACATTTCCGGTCATAGATGTGATAACATCCTTGAACATGTCTGCATTGTTGCCGGAAACAGCATTATCATATGAATCATCAACCACGTAAGGCGTACCAAACACAACAATCGATGCGCCGGTGCTTGAATCATTTACAGCAATACCTGTAGTAAACGGTCCGTTCTCATCTGAGTCCTCTGCCTTCGATGTGGTGATATTCTTCCAGTCCTTCTTTAAAACTGCGCTGTCTGATGTAGAAAGCAGCTTTGTATATGTCACATCATCTGTATCCTCAGGATAACTGATTGCACAGCTTCCTGCCAGGAATACATATCCGTCTGTTGCATCTGAGGTATAATCTGTCGTCTCAACCGTTGGAAGCAGGTAGAGAGGATTCTGATAATATTTTGAGCTGTCATTTTCAGCTACCACACCGGTCTTGAAACTGACATTGTAAGCCGCAAGTATCTTGTTAAAGTTTGTAAGCTCGTCATTATATGCGTAGCAGCCGATAATCAGTGCCTTTCCGCCACCATTTAAATAATCAATCACCTTCTGTGCGTCTTCCTCGTTGAAATCAACAGTCGGGGAATTAATGATAATGGCTGTTGCATCCTCCGGCACCTTTTCCTCGTTAAAGAGCTCCAAGCTCTTAAGATTTGCATTTGCCTTGCTTACAACACTCTGGAAATTGCTTCCTATTTCCGTTTCATTGTGTCCTGTTATCTGATAAATTACCGGGAGTTCATCTGCATCCATTGTGACATACTCTATAGCGCTTGTAATCTGTCCCTCGGCATCATAGCCTGTGATGCTCGACTGCGACTGGTATCCGTAATAATATGATGAGCTGTCATATTCATATATATCATTGTAATCAATCACCTTTGAACGTTTTTTGCTCTCGATGATAAGACTGTTTGTAGTTGGTGTCGTATCTGTGTAATCCTGATAAAACTTCGGACTTGTCGCCGGGTCTACATATTTTACCTTTATATGACTTGAAAGGTCTCTGTATCGGTTTATTGTCTCATCTATTTTTGCATCCTCTGACTTTTTGGAATTCAAAACATAGATTGTGATATCCTCGTCGAGCTTACTTACCCTGTCCTTTGTATCGCTTGTGAGCGAATAAAGCTTTGTAGCTGAACAATCAATTGATGTATACTTAGCAGGAAGCGCTGACACTACAAGGTTTACAACCACACAGATTGCACACATTATAACAATCATTCCTGCCGAAAACGCTCCTGTGCCTATCCTCTTCTTTGAAAATGCCCATCTTCTCTTCTGGATAGACTGCGTCGTAAGGAAGCATAAAAGCAGAATAACCGTCACATAATAAGCTGCCGATGTGACACTAAAGCAGCCACCCACAAAATTCTCAAATGGTGTGTACAAATCAAAGCAATTAAGTACCTTTGTGAGCAGATTCTCACTTGACGAGATGAGCCCCGTGATGGACTGCATCATGTATGAGATGAATAATGCCGCAAATGTAAGTATTGCAGATATTATCACACTCTCAGATATGGACGATATAAAAAGTCCCACGGCGATGCATGATAAACCGTAAAGCCAGTAGCCAAACAAAGCAACATAGGCTTCACTTAATGCCACCTTACCGTAAATTGACAGCACGAGCGGTGAAAGTGCAAAAAGTGCTATGTCTATGGTGTATACTGCTGCCATCGCTAAATATTTTCCTGCTACAATCCTTCCGACAGATACAGACGATGTCAGCATGAGCTGATCTGTCTTTGTCTTTTTCTCATCAGAAAGCGATCTCATCGTGAGGATTGGTACTGCAATCATCATAATAAAACCGATTCCCTTTAAATCATATGAGATATACGGATAACCGTTTTTCAGATTGTATACATAAAAATACAGGCCATACACTGCAAGAAGTGCTGCAACAAACAGCCATCCTATAACGTTTTGGAAATATGATTTGAATTCTCTTTTAAATATTGCAAGCATTATTTCTCATCTCCTTCCCCTGTAAGCTCAAGGAATACATCCTCGAGTGACTTCACAGCAGTATGCATCTCAAGGATTGGCATATGCATTGCACTTGCAAGCTCAAATATTTCCTCACGTATATCGCAGTTTGCTTTTGCTATAACCATAGCCTTCACTGTTTTCTCTTCCTCAGACTTTTCAAATATGACCTTATCAACATTTACTATCTTCTCAAGCATTCCTCTTGCACCAATCTCGTCTGATTTGAGAACAAGGTTAATTTCCTGGTTCTTTGACATGAGATTAATCAGGTTCTCTGTGGCATCACTTGCTACAAGCTTACCCTTTGATATGATAAACACATGATCGCACACTGCACTTATCTCGCTTAAAATATGCGAGCTCAGTATCACTGTATGATTTTCTCCAAGCTTTTTAATAAGCTCACGAACCTCTATTATCTGCTTTGGATCAAGCCCAACTGTAGGCTCATCCAGTATGATGATTTCCGGATAGCCAAGTAGTGCCTGCGCAAAGCCCACTCTTTGTCTGTAGCCCTTGGAAAGGTTCTTTATGAGACGGTTTTTCACCTCCGTGATGCCGGTCATGTCCATGGCATCTGCTATCATTTCTTTTCTCTTTTTCCTGTCGAGCTTTTTGAGCTCTGCCACAAATTTGAGATACTCATATACCGTCATATCCACATAAAGCGGTGGTATCTCCGGCAGGTATCCGATACATTTTTTTGCCTCCTCAGGCTGTACAAATATATCATAGCCGTTTATCTTTACTGTTCCACCATCAGCACCGATATATCCGGTAACAATATTCATGGTGGTTGACTTTCCGGCGCCATTTGGTCCCAAAAGTCCGTATATCTTTCCCGGCTCAACAGTCAGCGAAAGATGATCTACGGCCATATGGTCGCCATATTTCTTTACGAGATTACTAATTTCTATCACAGTAATACTCCTCCTGCTAAATTGTTATGATATTAGAGTATAAAAAAAGAGTGTTCAATTTGTGAATTCTGAACACTCTTTTGTACATTATTAAATATTTAGAACTACTATTTGTCTGCGCGCACAATCATAGCTTCTCTGTCAGCACCTGTTCCAATGAACTTAACAGGTACTCCGATATATTTTTCTATGAAGCTTATGTATTTCTGTGCATTCTCAGGAAGCTCCTCGAAAGTCTTACAGCTTGCGATTTCATCGCCCCAGCCGCCTTTTAGCTCCTCATATACAGGCTTTGCGTTGTTTAAAACCTTGAGATTTGTGGTAAAGTCCTCTGTTACCTCACCGTTTACATCGTAGCCGGTGCAGACTTTTATTGTATCAAACTTGCCGATTGTGTCGAGATGATTTACAGAAAGTGCTGTAAGTCCGTTAAGACGCTTGGCATATTTTAAGGTGACAAGGTCTAACCATCCGCATCTTCTCGGGCGGCCTGTTGTGGTACCGTACTCATGTCCGAGCTCACGGATTTTGTCTCCGGTTGCGTCAAGAAGCTCTGTCACATATGGTCCCTCACCTACACGGCTTGAGTATGCCTTGATGACACCGTATACATTTCCGATATCTGAAGCAGAAAGACCTGTTCCTGTAAGGATGCCACCGATTGTAGGATTTGATGATGTAACATATGGATATGAACCAAAGTCGATGTCAAGGAGTGTAGCCTGGGCTCCCTCAACAACCACCTTTTTGTCATCCTCAAGTGCCTTGTGTAAGAGGGTGATTGTATCACATACATATGGCTCAAGCTGTGCTGCATAGTCACTGTACTCTGCAAACATCTTGTCGAAATCAAGCTCCTTTGTATAATCAGTCTCAGGATCATATACCTTAAGAAGTGCAAGCTTAAGCTCTGTCTGCTCCTTAAGGCGCTCCTTGAAATCAGGTGCGTATAAATCCTCCATTCTGATTCCGCTTCTCTCATACTTATCGCAGTATGAAGGTCCGATACCCTTTCCTGTAGTACCGATTTTCTTTGCCTTTCTCACCTTCTCAAGCGCCAAATCAAGCTTGCTGTGATATGGGAAAATGACATGTGTTTTGTCACTGATTTTTAAGTATTTATCTACATCATATCCGTGCTCCTTCAGGTTGTTGATTTCCTCTAAAAGAACCTGCGGATTTAAAACTACTCCGTTTCCGATCACTCCGATTGTATGTCCTGATAAAAGTCCTGACGGAATAAGGTGCATTGCATATTTAACACCGTTTGCTTTGATTGTGTGACCGGCATTGTCTCCGCCTGTGCATCTTACTGCTACATCAGCGTCTGCTGCAAGGTAATCAATTACCTTACCTTTTCCTTCATCACCATAGAAACATCCTATTACTACATCTACCTTTGACATTTTACATGCCTCCCTTGTATTTTCTGACACGACACATTGTGCCATGTTACTGCTTGATTTTAGTGGTATATTTATTATGCTTTGTAACTATTAATAATTATTTATTACAATACTCTATCTTCTTAGAGCAGGCTATTGCAAGTGCTCCGGGTCCTATATGGCATGAGACCGAAAGTGAAAGCGGATTCATTACTATCTCGTTATTTGGAAATGCTGCCTGAACCTCTTCCTTAAATGCCTCAGCTGCTGCAACATCATGCGTGTATGCCATTTCAAGATTTATCTGGCTGCCATCCGGATTATTGAAGCGCTTCTCAAAATCCGACTTCATGGCATCTATCATGATGCTCTTTGCCTGCTTTACGGTACGTGCCTTTGCAAATGCATCAAGCTTCTCACCCTGAATCTGAAGCACCGGTTTAAGCTTTAAAAGTGTACCAAGAGCTGCCGCTGCAGGCGTGATTCTACCACCCTTTTTGAGGTAGTTAAGAGTATCTACCATGATATATATGGAAGACTCAAACTTTGCATCCTCTAATATCTGCTTTATCTCAGCTGCATTTTTTCCTGCTTCTGCCAGGTTCTTCGCATCTATAACCGACTGGCGCATTGTAACTGATATTCTCTGATTATTGACTACCTGCACTTTGCCGTCATAATCCTGCGAGAGCATATATGCTGTCTCACATGAGCTTGAAAGACCTGATGACATTGGAATGTATACAATCTCATCATTTTCCTTTAAAAACTCATCCCATTTATCTGTTACATCACCAACCAAAGGCATAGATGTCTTGATATCGCCGCCTGCCGTAAGCTTCTCATAGAACTGCTCCTGCGTCAGATCGATATTCTCATAATACATCTGCTCATCGATGTAAAAAGGCATTGGAATTACCTCAACTCCAAGCTTCTTTGCCTCGTCAGGTGTGATACCGCTGTTTGAATCGGTAACTACTATAACCTTACTCATTAATTCTCACTCCGATATAAATATTCGTTGTCGTATTTTTTCCAACACCGCTCATTATACCATAGGTGTAATTGTTTGAAAAGAAGTTTTTGATGGACAGTGGCGTTATTTTACTTACATCGTAGACACGGCTGGATTCTCCAGCCTCCGTATATTCGCAATCCGCACTTGCGTGCTACTTGCTCATATCCGGACATTCGTCAAATAAAAAATCAGAGGCAAGCGAGCTTATGGTGTTTTTCTACCTACATCGTAGACACGGCTGGCTTACACCAGCCTCCGTATATTCGCAATCCGCACTCGCGTGCTACTTGCTCATATCCGGACATTCGTCAAATAAAAAATCAGAGGCAAGCGAGCTTGCCTCTGATTTTTTATTTTCCTCATTGTCTACGATTACATCATGCCCATTCCGGCGCCGGCTCCGGCTGGCATTGCTGGAGTGTCCTCTTTGATTGTAGCTACTGCTGACTCTGTTGTAAGGAGTGTTGAAGCTACTGATGTAGCGTTCTGTAATGCACTTCTTGTAACCTTTACAGGATCAAGGATTCCGCTATCAACCATATCTACATACTCTTCTGTAGCTGCGTTGAAGCCTGTTCCAGGAGCTGACTCCTTTACCTTGTTGATGATTACTGCACCTTCAAGTCCTGCGTTTGCAGCGATATAGTAAAGTGGAGCCTCGAGTGCTTTAAGGATAACCTTTGCACCAGTCTTCTCATCTCCCTCAAGTGTATCAACGAGCTCTGCAACCTTCTTTGATGCATGGATATATGCTGATCCACCACCTGCGATAATACCCTCTTCAACTGCTGCTCTTGTAGCGTTAAGGGCATCCTCCATACGAAGCTTAGCCTCTTTCATCTCTGTCTCTGTTGCAGCACCTACACGGATAACTGCTACACCGCCTGCCATCTTGGCAAGACGCTCCTGTAATTTTTCTTTATCAAACTCAGATGTTGTCTCATCAATCTGACCACGGATCTGGCTTACTCTGCCTGCGATAGCATCCTTGTCTCCGGCACCGTCAACGATGACTGTGTTCTCCTTCTGAACCTTAACTGACTTAGCACGACCAAGCATATCGATTGTTGTATCCTTGAGCTCAAGTCCAAGATCTGAGCTGATTACCTGACCACCTGTAAGGATTGCGATATCTTCAAGCATTGCTTTTCTTCTGTCACCATATCCAGGAGCCTTTACAGCTACTACATTGAATGTACCACGAAGCTTATTAACGATAAGTGTTGTAAGAGCCTCGCCCTCAACATCCTCAGCGATGATAAGAAGTCTTGCACCGGCCTGAACAATCTTCTCAAGTAATGGAAGAATATCCTGGATGTTGGAAATCTTCTTGTCAGTAATAAGGATATACGGATCATCAAGTACTGCTTCCATCTTATCCATATCTGTGCACATATATGCTGAGAGATATCCTCTGTCGAACTGCATACCTTCTACAAGGTCAAGCTCTGTCTGCATTGTCTTTGACTCTTCAATTGTGATAACACCATCGTTTGTAACCTTTTCCATAGCGTCTGCTACGAGATTACCAACTTCCTCATCTCCTGCTGAGATAGCTGCAACCTTAGCTATCTGCTCTTTGCCCTTAACCTTCTGGCTCATATCCTTAAGTGCCTCAACAGCCTTGTCTGTAGCCCTCTTCATACCACGACGAAGCACGATTGGGTTTGCTCCTGCCTCAAGGTTCTTCATTCCTTCCTGAACCATTGCCTGTGTAAGAACTGTAGCTGTTGTTGTTCCGTCTCCTGCTACATCATTTGTCTTTGTGGCAACTTCCTTGACAAGCTGTGCTCCCATGTTCTCGAAAGCATCCTCAAGCTCAACCTCTTTTGCGATTGTAACACCATCGTTTGTGATGAGTGGTGCACCGTATGATTTGTCAAGTACTACGTTTCTTCCTTTTGGTCCAAGTGTTACTCTGACTGTATTTGCTAATTTATCTACTCCAGCTCCAAGTGCAGCTCTGGCTTCTGAGCCATATTTAATTTCCTTTGCCATGATTTATACGACCTTTCTATTTATTTATATATTTGATATTTAATTCCAAAATGTAAGCAGCTATGACCGGATATGTAAAACGTACCGGATCTTTAGCTTCTATCCGTAAATTAATCTTACTCTACTACTGCAAGAATATCGTTCTGTCTTACGATGATGTACTCTTCTCCGTCGAGCTTAACCTCTGTGCCTGCGTATTTAGAATAAATAACCTTCTGTCCGACTGTTACCTGCATCTTAACTTCCTTGCCGTCAACCATTCCGCCAGGTCCTACTGCGATAACCTCAGCCTCCTGTGGCTTCTCCTGTGCTGAACTTGTAAGGATGATTCCCGATTTTGTTGTTTCCTCTGCTTCTAACTGCTTTAATACTACTCTGTCTGATAATGGAACTAATTTCATTGTATTGCCTCCTTTTATCTCTGTTAGCACTCATTTCTTTCGAGTGCTAATTTCTTTCTGTAAATAAAATATCACTATTGCATTTCAATGTCAACAGTGATATTTTATTTTAATATTTATTTTACATTTTTTATATCAATCCATAATGCTTTAACGCATTTTTCACTCCATCATCTGAAATATCCGATGTGACATATTCCGCAATTTCTTTAACCGGTGGCATTGAGTTTCCCATCGCGATTCCATGTCCTACACTCTCAAGCATTTCAAGGTCATTTACACTATCGCCTATCGCATAGGTTTCATCAAGCGGGATATCCAGATGATTGCACAGCCATTTGATGCCGGTTGCCTTTGAGGTTCCCTTCGGCACGAACTCCACTACATTTTCCACATGCTCGAGTATCAGAAAATCATCGGCAAACTCTGCCTTCACATGTTCATAATCAGTACCATCTATCACGTCAGCGGAGAATTTATTAATTCTTATCTCGCCGTCATATCCTCTTATTATATGTGCATGCTCACCAAGTGACTCAAAAAGGTAATCCACATACGGATCATTCTCAAAGCCCTCGTCATCTATCCAGTAGTCCGTGGAGCCCTCAAGCACTACAGGCATTTTACACTCAGAAAGAACCCTTATGACCTTTTGTACCATATCTGCGCTCAGGTCATTTTCGTATATTACTTTGCCATCCATTTCAATATAGTTGCCACATGCCGCAATTATTCCATCAAAACCCATATTTAAAAGTTTCTCTGACCTCACACTGGCTCTGGCACGTCCTGTACATATAAATGCACGATGTCCGTTTGCCTTAAGGGCGGCCACAGCCTCCATGGTGCTTTCAGGAATCACCATGTCATCGTCCCATATTGTTCCGTCTATGTCAAAAAATACTGTTTTGCTCATTTGCCGCTCCTAATCTCTTCATTATCATGTTAAACACTGCTATCTTAACATCTTATAAGTCAAATTTCAATTAGTTTATCTGTAGTAACCGCTCCGTTAGAAAACAGTAATTTTTGTTTATACTCATCTTGAATATTTCATCAGCATAAGTTATACTATCCTTATCTTTTTAAATATTTGTGTCTTTTGTGTTCTATAATGTATTTTATTTACCCCAATTTATATGCTTAATTACAGTTTAACACTACTTTAAAAAACTATAATATGGGAAGCATCAGGAGGACATATATGACTCAAAATAACTTTAACAACTCAATGGAAACAGGTATTATAAAAAAATATGAGGATCTTACCATCAGCGATGATTTCATGTTTGGTATTATCATGCGTCAGGCTAAATACTGCAAGCCATTTTTGGAGACCGTGCTTGACATAAAAATCAAGCATATAGAGTATCCAAAAGTTCAGGAAGTTATCAATCTTGATGTAAAAGCCAAGAGCATACGGCTTGACGTATATGTTGACGATGGAGAAAACACTGTCTATAATATTGAAATGCAAAATATCTCTAAACCGGATCAGCCGAAACGCATGCGATATTATCAGGATTTAATCGACCTTGATCTGATTGATAAAGGGCAAAGCTACAAAGAGCTCAAAAATAATATAATTATCTTTGTATGTACTTTTGATCCTTTCAAACTAGGCAGGCATTATTATTCCTTCGAAAACATATGCGTTGAAGATCATGGACTCAGACTAAATGATGGAACCAAAAAGATTATCCTAAACACCAAAGGCATCATTGACGATATCACTATTAATCTCAAGACACTTTTAGATTTCATTGACGGCAGTGCCCCATTAGATTCATTTACCAGGGAGCTTTCTGACGCTGTTGAGGATGCCCGTCACAGTAAGAAATGGAGGGTACAGTATATGAACTTACAATTAGCTTATCTAGATAAACTCGATGAAGGAAAAGAAATTGGTGAAAAAATTGGTAAGGAAATTGGTGAAAAAATTGGTAAGGAAATTGGTGAAAAAATTGGCAGGGAAAATACCCAGAAGGAAAATGCGAAGCGTATGATTGCCGCCAAAAAAATCCCATTGGAGGACATCTCTTTCTATACAGGACTCTCTCTTACGGAAGTCGAAACGCTTAAAAAAGAATTATCTGCTCAATAATCATATTTCGCAATTATGCAGAGCTTTAAATCAAAATCCCGGTGCATTGCACCGGGATTTTTGATATAAAATGTATGAAATAAAATTTATTAAGAAGAATTGCTACTGTACTGAGAGATATGAATATCCCATGAGACTCTCATCAACCTCTCTTGCAGCCTCACGTCCCTCTCTGATAGCCCATACTACAAGGGACTGTCCACGGTGGTTATCACCTGCCACGTATACGTTTTTTACGTTTGTAGCGTAATGTCCCTCCTGTGTACTTACGTTTGTTCTGGCATTGAGCTCTACACCAAATGCCTTTGCCACATAGCTTTCTGTTCCAAGGAAGCCTGCTGCTATAAGCACAAGCTCTGCCGGAAGCTTTTTCTCTGATCCCTCTACCGGAACCATCATGAATCTGCCTGTCTTCTCGTCCTTTTTACTCTCAAGACTTACAATTGTAAGCTCCTTTAAGTTGCCGTTTTTGTCCTTGTGGAACTCTTTTACGGTTGTCTTGTAGATACGTGGATCATGTCCGAATACTGCAATGGCTTCCTCCTGGCCGTAATCTGTCTTTAAGACCTTCGGCCACTGTGGCCACGGATTGTTTGCGGCACGCTCTGTAGGCGGACAAGGCATCATCTCAAGCTGTGTGACTGATTTGGCGCCCTGACGGATTGCAGTTCCGACACAGTCGTTTCCTGTGTCACCGCCACCGATAATGACTACATTTTTGCCCTTTGCAGATACAAACTTGCCATCTGTCAGGTTTGAATTTAAAAGGCTCTTTGTATTCTGGGTAAGGTAATCAACAGCAAAGTAAATACCCTTTGCATCTCTTCCGTCTGCCTTTATGTCTCTTGGATTTTTGGCACCACAGCAAAGAATTACCCTGTCATACTTCTTGTAAAGCTCTGCCGGCTTTATATCCTTTCCGACATCACAGCCTGTGACAAAATGAATGCCCTCTTCTTTCATTATATTAACTTTTCTGTCAATAATGCTCTTATCAAGCTTCATATTTGGAATACCATACATGAGCAGGCCACCGACGCGGTCCTCTCTCTCATATACTGTAACCTCATGGCCTCTCTGGTTAAGCTGGTCTGCTGCCGCAAGTCCTGAAGGACCCGATCCAATGATTGCCACCTTCTTGCCGGTTCTGACCTTTGGTGGCTTTGGAGCTGCATATCCGTTTGCATATGCAGTCTCTATTACACCATGCTCATTGTCCCTGACTGACACCGGGCTGCCCCAGTGTCCGCATGTACATGCCTTCTCGCACAGTGCCGGGCAGACTCTTGATGTAAACTCAGGGAAATTATTGGTCTTGTGCAAACGATTATATGCCTGCTCCCAGTTGCCGGTATATACAAGGTCGTTCCACTCCGGAACCAGGTTGTGCAGAGGACAGCCTGATGTCATGCCTGCTATTGTCATTCCCGACTGGCAGAAAGGAACTCCGCAGTCCATACAACGGGCAGCCTGTTTCTGTTGATTTTCTTTTGAAAGGAACACATGGAACTCGTTAAAGTTCTTAATACGCTCCTTTGGCTCTACAGACGCTGCTTCGCATCTGTCATATTCCATAAATCCTGTTGGTTTTCCCATTATCTGCGTCCTCCTTAGCCTCTTGTGCTGGCATAAAATGCCTCAATCTGTGCCTGCTCTGCGTTAAGACCCTTTTCTTCCATCTGTACAATAGCCATCTGCATACGGTTGTAATCGTAAGGAATAACCTTCTTGAACTTAGGAAGATACTCACTGAAATGCTCAAGGATTTCCTTACCCTTTTCTGAGTTTGTAAGTGTTACATGCTCTTTTATCATTTCCTTAAGCTCTAATACATCATACTTGTTTGAGACCTCCTCAGTAAATACCATCTGTTTGTTGGTTCTCATGTAAAGGTCATTGTCCTCATCAAGCACATATGCTATTCCACCGCTCATACCTGCTGCAAAGTTTTTTCCGGTCTTTCCAAGGATAACTACGCGGCCACCTGTCATGTACTCACAGCCATGATCACCGACACCCTCAACTACTGCTGTTGCACCGGAATTTCTTACGCAGAAACGCTCACCGGCAACACCGTTTATGAAGGCTTTACCGCTGGTAGCTCCGTAAAGTGCCACGTTTCCGATGATGATATTATCATCCTTCTCAAACTTGACTCCTGCAGGTGGATATACGATGAGCTTTCCACCTGAAAGACCCTTTCCGAAGTAATCATTTGAATCTCCGACAAGCTCAAGTGTAAGTCCCTTAGGGATAAATGCTCCAAAGCTCTGTCCGCCTGCACCGTTACACTTGATAACAAATGTGTCTTCATCCAGCGTATCGTCATATTTCTTTGTAATCTCAGAACCAAATATTGTTCCGAGAGATCTGTTTGTATTTGTTACCTCAATCTCAATCGCGCGCTTTTGTCCGCTCTCAAGTGCACTCTTAAGCTGTGTCATGATCTCGGTCATATCCTTTGTCTTTGAAAGCTCAAAGTCATATACCTGCTTAGGATCAAATATAACCTTCTGCTTTTTGCCGTCAAACGGATTATTAAGTATACAGTCAAGGTCAATCTTTGACTGTCTCTCGCTTAGGTTATCACGCTTCTTTAAGAGATCTCCACGTCCAACGAGCTCATCCACTGTCTTTACGCCAAGCTTTGCCATATACTCACGAAGCTCTTCAGCGATGAAACGCATGAAGTTCTCAACGTACTCCGGCTTTCCTGCAAAGCGCTTACGAAGCTCAGGGTTTTGTGTAGCAATTCCTGCCGGACATGTATCTAAGTTACATACCCTCATCATTACGCAGCCCATTGTTACAAGCGGAGCTGTCGCAAAGCCGAATTCCTCTGCTCCAAGACACGCTGCTATTGCTACATCACGGCCACTCATGAGCTTACCGTCTGTCTCAATTCTTACTTTATTTCTAAGACCATTCATAAGAAGAGTCTGGTGTGTCTCTGCAAGTCCAAGTTCCCATGGAAGACCCGCATTGTGGATTGAGCTGCTAGGTGCGGCTCCTGTTCCTCCGTCGTAGCCTGAGATAAGCACTACCTGTGCTCCGGCCTTTGCAACGCCTGCCGCAACAGTTCCTACACCGGCCTCAGAAACGAGCTTGACTGAGATTCTTGCATCTCTGTTTGCATTCTTTAAGTCGAATATAAGCTGCTCCAAATCCTCGATAGAATAAATATCGTGGTGTGGTGGTGGAGAGATGAGTGCAACACCCGGTGTTGAAAGTCTTGTCTTTGCAATCCAAGGATAAACCTTCTTTCCAGGTAGGTGTCCGCCCTCACCCGGCTTAGCACCCTGTGCCATCTTAATCTGAATCTCCTGTGCGCTTGTTAGGTATCTGCTTGTGACACCAAAACGTCCTGAAGCAACCTGCTTGATTGCTGAACAGCGGTTCTTTCCGTCTTTTCCGATTGTGAGACGATCCTTGTCCTCTCCACCCTCACCGGTATTTGATTTTCCGTGCAGATGGTTCATGGCAATTGCAAGTGTCTCATGTGCTTCCTTGGAAATAGATCCGTATGACATAGCACCTGTCTTGAAACGTGTCACAATTGAGTCAACGCTCTCAACCTCCTCGAGCTTGACACCCTTCTTAGGATAGTTGAAATCCATAAGTCCACGGATATTTGTATTTTTCTCTTCCTCGTCCACAAGTGCTGTGTACTGCTTGAACAGATTGTAGTCACCGCGCTGTGTCGACTGCTGGAGAAGATGGATTGTAGCCGGATTGTACAGATGGTCATCAGCTCCGCTTCTCATCTTGTGTCTGCCCTTGCTGTCAAGTGTAACATCTGTCTCAAGTCCGAGCGGATCGTAGGCCGCAGAGTGAAGCTCATTCACATCGTTCTCGATATCCTGTAATGTAATTCCACCGATACGGCTTACTGTATTTGTGAAATACTTATCAATAACACTCTTGTCAATACCGATTGCCTCAAAAATCTTTGAGCCCTGATATGACTGGATGGTTGAAATACCCATCTTTGCTGCAATTTTTACGATACCTGTGATGATTGCATGGTTGTAATCATCGATTGCTGCATAATAATCCTTGTCAAGCATATGCTCGTCAACAAGCTGCTTAACTGTATCCTGTGCCAGATAAGGGTTGATTGCACTTGCACCAAAGCCAAGCAGTGTAGCAAAATGATGAACCTCTCTCGGCTCTCCTGACTCAAGAATGAGCGAAAGCGATGTTCTCTTTTTTGTCTTTACAAGATACTGCTGCAATGCAGCAACTGCAAGCAGTGAAGGAATTGCAACGTGGTTCTCATCAACACCCCTGTCTGAGAGGATAATAATGTTGGCTCCGTCCCTGTATGCACGGTCAGCCTCTATATAAAGTCTGTCTACTGCTTTCTCAAGACTTGTGTTCTTGTAATATATAATAGGTAAAACCTCTACCTTAAAGCCATCGGCCTTTAAATTCTTAATCTTCATAAGGTCGGTGTTTGTAAGGATTGGGTTGTTAATCTTAAGTACACGGCAGTTTTCCGGCTTCTCCTCAAGCACGTTTCCGGCCTCACCGATATAGAGTGTGGTTGATGTAACTACCTCCTCACGGATTGAATCGATAGGCGGGTTTGTTACCTGTGCGAAGCGCTGCTTAAAGTAGTTGAATAACGGCTCCCTGTTACCTGATAAAGCTGCAAGCGGTGTATCAGTACCCATTGCAGCTGTGCCCTCAACACCATTTTTAGCCATCGGAAGGATTGAATCCTTGAGTGACTCATATGTGTAACCGAAGGCTCTCTGCATTCTCTGGCGCTCTTCCTTTGTATACTCAGGTACTCTCTGGTTAGGAATCTTTAAATCCTTAAGATTTACCATGTATCTGTCAATCCACTCACCATAAGGCTGCTTGTCTGCATATCTCTCCTTGAGCTCATCATCATCTATGATTTTTCCTGCGACAGTATCCACAAGGAGCATCTTTCCCGGACGGAGACGATCCTTTTTCACAATCTTTGTAGGGTCAATCTCAAGTACTCCGACCTCAGATGAAAGAATAAGATAATCATCATCTGTCACATAGTAACGTGATGGACGAAGTCCGTTTCTGTCAAGCACTGCTCCCACCAGATCACCATCTGAGAATACGATTGAAGCCGGACCATCCCATGGCTCCATCATTGTAGCGTAATACTGGTAGAAATCCTTCTTCTTCTGGGTCATGATTGAATTGTTTGCCCATGGCTCAGGAATCATTATCATAACGGCAAGTGGAAGCTCCATACCACTCATTACCAGGAATTCAAGCGCATTATCAAGCATTGCTGAATCAGATCCTGCCGCATTGATAACCGGCAGAACCTTCTGGAACTCTTTTTTAAGCTTAGGAGACTCCATGTTCTCCTCACGTGCTGACATCTTGTCAGAGTTTCCAAGAATAGTATTAATCTCACCATTGTGTACGATAAATCTGTTTGGATGAGATCTCTCCCAGCTTGGGTTTGTATTTGTAGAGAATCTTGAATGTACTGTGGCGATTGCTGACTCATAATCAGGATCCTGTAAATCCATGAAGAACTGTCTGAGCTGCTCTACAAGGAACATTCCCTTATATACGATTGTTCTGCTTGAGAAGGAAACCACATAGGTATTGTCGTTTGACTGCTCGAAAACACGTCTTGCAACATACAGCTTTCTGTCAAACTCAAGTCCTCTCTCAACATCCTCAGGTCTTTTTACAAAGCACTGCATGATGCATGGCATACAATCTCTGGCTTTTTTAGAAAGCTTATCAGGCTCTGTAGGCACTTCTCTCCATCCGAGAAATTCAAGGCCTTCCTTCTCCACGATAACCTCAAGCATCTTCTTTGCCTGAATAGTCTTGAACTCATCATTAGGGAAGAAAAACATTCCCACACCGTAATCTCTCTCGTCTCCAAGATCTATTCCAAGTGGCTTTGTAACCTTCTTAAAAAACTTATGAGAAATCTGAAGCAGGATGCCGACACCGTCTCCCGTCTTACCATCAGCGTCTTTTCCGGCTCTGTGCTTTAAGTTCTCAACAATCTTTAAAGCATTCTCGACTGTCTCATGTGTTTTGATACCTTTGATATTTACTACTGCACCAATTCCACAGTTATCATGCTCGTAGCGAGGATCATATAATCCCTTAGCTGTGGCTGTGCTTTCATTCCATTGTTTACTCATAGGTTCTTCCTTTCCTAGTGTAAATTTGTTAACGGATAACTTATTAAGAAGTGAATCATTTCCTGTTTATGATTTTACAACTATGAAAGCTCAATGTAAATAGTTTTTTTCTCGTTATTGTCTGATTATTTGATAACTTAATATTATAAACTCATTTTTCTGACTATAGTCGTATTTTTATCTTTTTTATAAGGGTATACACACAATTTACTTTTTAAAACTCCAAAATTTTTTTCAATAAAGCAAGACACAAAACACTGTTTCAGCAAATTGTGTCTGAATTGTGTATGTGTTTCAGTAGTTTTTCATGTCTTATATCATAAAAAAATCAGCTATACTTTTTATTGTATAGCTGATTTTTATAAACATCCGGTAACTATCCTAAATCGCATTGCTCATATTCGTAAAACTGCACGATACTTGTACTTTGTCTGCACTCCGTTTTGGTCCATGCTAAACAGTTCCTTCTGTGTGCTTCGCATAATAATAAAATATCACAGCACCAACACCAAGGCACATGACAGATACCACCCATGCCATTACACTGCCATCAACAGTCCACTTCAAAATACCGGTCTCTGTCCTTATGACTGCAAACGCATTTGCGGTGATATGTCCAATCATGGCCGCATACACATGCCCTGACTTATACATAAAAGCTGCAAGCACAAGGCCAAGTAAAAAAGCATAAACGAACTGCACTATATTAAAATGAATGAGCCCAAACAAAAGCGCCGACAAAAATACCGCCTGTGGCACATTCATTATTTTGCGCATATTTCCAAATACAATGCCTCTGAAAACAAGCTCCTCCATAATCGGAGAAAGAATTGCCGAGCCAATCAGCTCAATTACAAGAGTGCTTGCATAAAAGCTCTCATTCGCCCTGGCATATCCTTCCGAGAGCCCGATAAGCGGTGACATGGTGATGATATTATTGAGCGCAAATGAAATGAAAAGTGTAATCACAATCACCCACAGCACATTTATAAAAAGTGCCCTGTCTATCTTTGGTTTTTTGACAAACATCTGCTGTGTCGGCTTATAGCTTGCAAAATACATAAATGGTATTGTAATTGCTGCAGATATTATCTGCGCTATCATGTATGTCGAAGCTGTGTGTCCGATAAACGCAAAAATAAAGTACATTGCGCTCAGAAAAACAATGTAGTAAAGCACAACCGGGACAATTATCTCCCACACTATCGCTCTTAATTTTAAATTCTTATTCATGAAATCCCATTCCTATCTACTGTTTATAACCTCAGGTCTCAATGCATTGCATTTTCATAAAAGCTAATCGAAAAGCTTTAAAAGTACATCCGGAAGCTGCCTTAAATCATCTATCACAGCTTTTGCACCGGCACTCACCATCTCGTTAACATCTCCAAAGCCAAAGCTTACCGCTATGCTTGGTACATTGACACGATTTGCCCCTTCAATGTCAAACATAGTATCTCCGATTAAACACATCTCATCCCTTGGAATGTCTGACCACCGGCGCATCACCTCGTTAAGTACTTCTTCCTTTGTATCTATCCTGCCGTCAAATGTAGCTCCGACCACCTCATCAAACATATCAAGTATTCCAAAATGCTCCAAAATACGCTCGCACGATTTTTCCGGCTTCGATGATGCAAGTCCTATCCTATAGCCGGCTGCTTTAAGCGCCTCCATGCATTCCTTTACTCCCGGAAAAAGCGAACATTCAAATATACCTATTTTGTTATAGCGCTCTCTGTACTTTTCGACCGCTTCAAGTGCTCTCTCCTTAGTAAATCCGTAATGCTCCATAAATGTGTTTATGAGCGGCGGTCCTATAAAGAAAAACAGACTGTTTCTGTCCGGCTCATCTATGCCAAAGTGTGAAAGTGCATATTGTGCCGACTTTGTGATGCCCTCGGATGAGTCGATCAGCGTTCCGTCCAAATCAAATAATATTGCTTTCATTTGTTATCTCCATTGCTCTAAATTTATTGTACTTTTAATTAAAATGCTAGGTCAGTATCTCATTTAACACTCGTCCGACAGCATCGGCAAACTCGTTGATACTCTTTATCTTCACGAGACTTCTGCCGAATATCTTTGTTGCAAGCTCACTGTCATGCTCACTTCCCATGAAGATGCCAATTACGTCTATTCCATGGTTTTTAAGCCTCTGCACCTCATTTACGGTGTCCTTAACAGCAAGAGCATCAGTGTACTCCCGGTCCTTATAAAAGGCTCCCTCCCCTGCTATCTGATCATCCTGTGGGCTTGCATCTGAAAACATGAAAAGTAACTTCTTTGGCTTTGGGCTTAGCTCCATCAGATGTGATGCCGCACGCAGAGCAAGGCCATCCCTGTTATTTCCTGCCGCAACAAAATGAAATAATTCATCCTCCACACCATAATCGTCATATTCCTTAAAAATATGCATCACCGTGTAGCCTCTTATGCTGCAGTATGAGTAAATCTGCACCGGTATGCCACAATTTGTCAGGCTCTTTGACAGTACATATGCCTGTGCTGCTATCTTCTGCTGCATCTGCTTTCTGGAAGAAGACGCATCCATCAGTATGTCGACAGAAAAGCCAGGCGTCTCCACCTCATCTTTTCGCTCAAAAACACGCGGATTGTCCAGATACAGCGCCTTCCATACTCTCGCAGGCTTTATACGGCCGTGTGTTGAAGCATCCATAAATGTCTCATCTGCTGTCTCCAGGTGCATTCTAAGGCTTTCTGTAAGTCTCCTTATACTGTTTTGATACACTGCCATGTTTTTTTCAAAATGCTTTTTATTCTTGTCGTATTGCATGGCTGTCTCTTTTGTAAATGCAAGAATTTCCCTGCGCTCTCTTTTGTTGTCAATCTCATCAGGTACAGACTGCTTTTTCTCCGGCGCAATACCTCTGGTAAAAAGCAAGTGACAGTTTTTGTGATTTCCTACACAGAGCTTTTTCTCCATCTCGGCCTGCTGCCTGTCAGAATACATGCTTTTTCCAAAGCAGGCTGTCACATATCGCTTCGCTTCTATTGGATCTTTCTGCAGTGCAAACTGCAGCAGATATCTCTTTGAATGCTCCATAGACAAAGCCGCTGTGTCCGAGGCCATATTTTTATTATAAAAGCTATTCGCTCTGACATACTGTGTGCTGACTTTTCCTATTGAGTGAAATGCTCCTGCTACCTTCTGTAAAAAATATATGCCCTGTGGCTTTGCCACCTTTATCGGCTTATACGAGAAATACTTCCACAGATTTTCTCTCGTTTTCACTATAATCTCATCAGTTGTCATATCAGGTGTAAAGCAAAAAGCATGCAGTATCTCTTCATCCTCTTTGCAAAGACCTGATGGCTTTCCAAGTATCCTTCTGCAATGTGCATTTCTGATTATATCAATCCTCGAATACTCCCTGTTTTTATTGACTCCTGCAAGGCTCTTTTTCGCGTACTCAAGCCTTAAATCATACAGTGCAGGCCTCGTTTGTCTCTCCTTTTCATACAGGGCATTTTCCAAACCTATCCATAAAAGCCCCTCATAAAGCATGGCGTTTTTTCCTGTCAGCTGATTGAATAAGGCATCTATCTTGTCATGCTCATACCACTTGTATTCAAGCCCAATAATCAGATTCAGATAAATATCAGCGGATCCATCAGGTGCAAATGCCAGAAAAAGCGGCTCTATGTCATAGTCACAGGCCGCCATCCATATGAAGTTTCTTGCTCTTTTTGCTTCCTTTATATCCTGTTCTTCCATATGTTCCATTCCTTCATATGTCACAAGCTCATATCAACAAAACAGCTGCTCTCCGCTCATCTTCCTTGAGATTCTTGCACGGATTGTATCACGGATAAGAGTCTGCTCATACTCATCAAAGCTCTTGTTTGTTATACCCATATCCAGGGCTGTATATACATTCAAGCCCTTTTCCATCATACCAATTGAACCGATGAGACCACGCAGATCAAGTGCCTTTGATGATATCTCGCCATTCTCACACTTTGCATGCAGCTCAAGAAATACCTCCGCAAGCTCATTTGCTCCCGCTTCACGTATTGCAGGATAATGCTCCTTTATGAGCTTCACAAGACTCTCTTTTGAAATCATAGGCATCCGGATGACCGCAAAACGTGATACAAGAGCCTCATTCAGCTCCTTTGTGCCTGCATAGCCGTAATTCATCGTGGCAATAAATCTTGTTGCCGGATGAAGAGATAATCTATCATAGCCCGGCACATCTATTGTCCGTCTGAAATCAAGTGTGGCATGAAGCACTGCCATAGCCTCGCTCTTTGCCATATTTATCTCATCAAGCACCGCAAAGCCGCCGGTTTTTGCTGCTGTATACACTGGTCCCGGTCTGAAGGATACCTCTCCGGCGCGAAAAGTATCGGTTCCGATAAGTGATGCTGCATCCATATTTACGTGAAATGACACATCCCAGCGTGGTCTGTTAAATACACCTGCCAGATTCTCTGCGAAAAGGTTCTTTCCTGTGGCCTTTTCTCCGACTAAAAGCAGATTTTCTCCACACAAAACAGCTGTTATAGCCTGCTCCCACACATCGCTTCCGTAATAAAACTGTGTAGGCACGGGGATTCTTGACTCATACTCCTTGTCCACCGGATACTGCGAGCGAAACTTTTCAATTTCCTTAATCAGATTTTCTGAAATGCCAAGCTCTCTTAATTTGTCCAACAAGCTCATCGCTTCCTTTCATGTCAGATATTTTAACTGTTCCAGTCCATACATACTCAAAACCATACACAGTTTATGCTTTACGTTATATTGTCATGCGATATATTATTTCTTTACGCCCTTAGTGTCACGGTTTGCAATGTGCAGCCTGTGAAGTGCCACCTGCTTACCCTTTACCTCGACCTCTTTTTCCTCCTGGTCATTAAGCAGATAAATGTCAGTAAGCTCATCCTCTCTGTCAAGTCTCATTCCCCTGACACCTACCGCTGCCTTTTTCTTTTCAGGAATAGTGCCACAGTCGATTCGAAGGAACATCTCCTTCTTTGAACGCATTACCATTGTAGCATTCTCTGAAAGCATGTCAACAAACAACAGCTCATCATCATCCATGAGCTTTGTAGCCTGCGAGGTCTTTCGTGTCACCACAAACTCAGCACCATCCACGAGCTTTATCATGGCTGACTTCGTTCCAAATATAAGCTTGTGCTTTTCAACATCCATAAGAGGTGCTATAAATACTATATCCTCCTTACTGCTGTCATAGTTGCTTACATTGTCAATAGGTGTGCCCTTGTCACGGAATTTACCGTAAGGCAGGTCTAACACCTTGACAAGATGCATGTTTGCCTTGTTTGTGAAAATGCACAGCTTATCTATATTTTTAACCTTCAATATCAGCTTGTTCTCTGCGTCAGCTGTATCTTTGTTTCTATCATAGGTTGAAGTATCTACTGTCTTCACATAGCCGAAGCGGTCCATAAGCAGCACTACATCCGATACCTCAAGCTCTTTTTTGACCACAACAGCTTCCTCAAGATTGTCAAGCTCCGTGCGTCTGTCCCTTGCATACTCCTTGCGGAACGCTTTAAGCTCCTTCATAATAACCTTTGCCATGGATGAGCGATGCTCTAAAATATCGCTGTACTCTGCAATCTTTGCCCTGGTCTCCTCGTGCTCCTTAATCAGAGCCTCAATTTCGAGTCCAATCAGCTTGTACAGACGCATTTCAAGGATAGCAGCTGCCTGACGCTCAGTAAAGCAAAGCTGGGCTGCCATGGCTTCTGAAGCCTTTGACTTAAATTTAATCCCCTCTGTCTCTCCGTTTATGAGACATGCCTTTGCCATTTTCTGGTCACGGCTTCCTCTTAATATTTCAATAATCAGATCTATCACGTTACAGGCCTTTATGAGTCCCTGCTGTATTTCTTCTTTCTCCTGCTCCTTTGCAAGAAGTGTCTCATACTTTCTTTTTGCAATCTCATACTGGAAATTGACATGGTGCCTTATTATTGGTACAAGACCAAGCGTCTCAGGTCTTCCATTTGCGACGGCCAGCATATTTACACCGAATGTATCCTCCAGCTTTGTCTTTTTATACAAAAGATTCTTAAGTGCCTCAACATCAGCACCTTTTTTAAGCTCTAAGACAATTCTTATTCCCTCTTTCGATGACTGGTTGGTTATATCCACAATATCCGTTGTCGCCTTTGACTCGACAAGTGAATAGACATCATTTAAGAATTTTCCTATATTGGCACCAATCATTGTGTATGGGATTTCTGTAATGACAAGCTTGTCCTTTCCTGCCTTTCCCTTCTCTATTTCGATTCTTCCACGGATTTTTATCTTTCCCTGTCCGGTCTCATATATCGCTGCAAGATCATCCTGATTTGCAACAATGCCTCCTGTCGGAAAATCAGGTCCCTTTATATACTGCATCATCTCGGCTGTGGTGATATCAGGATTTTTCATATAAGCAATCACACCGTCAACCACCTCGCCAAAATTGTGTGGCGGAATGCTTGTAGCCATGCCGACTGCTATACCCTCTGCTCCATTTATCAAAAGGTTCGGCACCTTGACCGGAAGCACCTCTGGCTCTTTTTCTGTCTCGTCGTAGTTTGGAATGAAATCAACCACATTTTTGTCAAGATCAGCAAGATATGCTTCCTGTGTGATTTTTTGAAGTCTTGCCTCAGTATAACGCATGGCAGCGGCTCCGTCTCCCTCGATTGAGCCAAAATTACCGTGTCCATCGATAAGCGGCATGCCCTTTTTGAAGTCCTGTGCCAAAACAACCATCGCATCATAGATTGATGAATCGCCGTGTGGATGATATTTACCCATTGTATCACCGACTATACGCGCACTCTTTCGGTATGGCTTGTCGTACCTGATGCCCAGCTCATGCATATCATAAAGTGTACGCCTTTGTACAGGCTTAAGCCCATCGCGCACATCCGGCAGGGCTCTTGCTATAATGACACTCATCGCATAGTCAATATATGATTTCTGCATCAGCTCCGAATATTCGGTCTGAATTATATTGTTGTCTACATTGTTATCTATATTTCTATCCATGTCTTTCTCCGATTATAAATACTGCTTAACTATTCAGAACCACTGAGAACCAAAAGCAGAAGCGTCATGCTTACACATCCAGCTCCGCGTCATGCGCATGCTCGTATATGAACTCTTTTCTCGGTGGCACATCACTACCCATAAGCAGTGATGTCACATCATTTGCCAGGCGCCCATCCTCTATTTCAATACGCTTTAGCATCCTTGTTGCGGGATTTAGTGTGGTATCCCAAAGCTGATCCGCATCCATCTCTCCAAGACCCTTATATCTTTGCAACGTAAACTTGCCTGTATGTGTCTTTCTATACTTGTCAAGCTCCGCATCGTCATACAAATATTTTTCCTCGCCCTTTGACGGAATAGCCTTGTAAAGCGGAGGCATGGCAACATATACATGTCCCTCTAAAATAAGCTCAGGCATAAACCTGAAGAACAGAGTCAAAAGCAGTGTGGAGATATGAGCTCCGTCCACATCGGCATCGGCCATAATGATGATTTTGTCATAGCGAAGCTTTGTTATATCAAAATCATTTCCATATCCTTCCGAAAATCCGCAGCCAAACGCATTTATCATTGTCTTTATTTCAGCGTTTGCCAGTACCTTATCAATACTTGCCTTTTCAACATTCAAAATCTTGCCTCGAATCGGCATGATTGCCTGAAACATACGGTTTCTTGCCATCTTTGCCGAGCCTCCGGCCGAATCTCCCTCGACTATGAAAATCTCGCACTTAGAAGCATCCCTGCTCTCACAGTTTGCAAGCTTTCCGTTTGAATCAAAGGAAAACTTCTGCTTTGTGAGCAGATTGGTCTTTGCCTTCTCCTCAGCTTTTCTAATCTTTGCGGCCTTCTCAGCACATGATATTACCGTCTTTAAGACCTCAAGATTCTTGTCAAAATAAAGCGGTACCTCATCATTTGTCACCTTGGCAGTAGCACGGTTTGCATCCTGATTGTCAAGTTTTGTCTTTGTCTGACCCTCGAATCTAGGGTCAGGATGCTTTACTGACACTACAGCAGTCATGCCGTTTCTGACATCTGCTCCGTTGAAATTCGCATCCTTGTCCTTTAATATACCAAGCTCTCTGGCATATGAATTTATAATACCTGTAAAGGCTGTCTTAAAACCTGTGATATGCGCTCCACCCTCAGAATTGTATATATTGTTACAAAAACCAAGTATATTTTCATGGAACTCGCTTGTATACTGGAAAGCCACCTCAACCTTTATATTCTCACTCTCTCCTGTAAAGTAAATGACATCATGCAGCTTTTCTATATTTTTATTTAAATCCTTTACAAAACCGATAATACCCTCAGGCTCATGATACTCAATATGCTCTGTCTCATCGCCTCGTTTGTCCTCGTATATGATGGTAAGCTTCGGATTGAGATATGCAGTCTCCTTCAGTCTGTTCTTTACATCCTCTTCCTTGAATCTTGTCTTCTCAAAAATCTCCGGGTCAGGCAGAAAATTAATCCTTGTTCCTGTTTTTTTGGTTTTGCCTAAAGTAGGGAGCAGGCCATTTTCAAGCTCCACAACAGGAACACCCTTTTCATATCTGTCATGGTGGATAAAGCCATCCCTGCTTATCTCCACATCCATATATGTGGATAATGCATTTACCACCGACGAACCAACTCCGTGCAGGCCTCCACTGGTCTTGTATACAGAATTGTCAAATTTACCTCCTGCGTGCAGTGTCGAGAATACAACACGCGCCGCAGATACACCCTTAGCATGCATACCTACAGGTATTCCACGTCCGTTATCCTCTACCGTACACGAACCGTTTTTCTCAAGAGTTACTCTTATGGTATCACAGGCACCTGCGAGATGCTCATCTACTGAGTTGTCCACAATCTCATATATCAGATGGTTTAGTCCCTTTGTTGTGACACTTCCTATATACATACCCGGTCTTTTTCTGACTGCCTCAAGTCCTTCTAAAATTGCTATGCTCTTCTCATCGTATGTTTGCTTCTTGGCCATACTTGTCTCCTACTTCTTTAAATTACGTAATAATTATATTATCTGCCCTGCCTGCTATCCTTGATATGCGCTAACACCATCGTAGCTATTTTAAATATCATAGCATCATCAAAGGTTCTGATATCAAGACCTATCGACTTCTCAATACGCTCTAGCCTGTACACAAGCGTATTTCTATGCACATAAAGCTGTCTTGCCGTTTCTGAAATGTTCAGATTGTTCTCGAAGAACTTGGAGATTGTAGACATTGCCTCCTCGTCATCAAGTATCTGTGGCACCTCATCACCAAATACCTCACGGATAAACATCTCACACAGACTCATTGGAAGCTGATAAATAAGTCTTCCTATGCCCAGCCTGTCATATGCCATAATTTCCTTTTCCACGTAAAACAGCCTGCCGACCTCAAGTGCCATCCTGGCTTCCTGATAAGACTCTGCAATCTTTGGAAGAACATCCGTCGGATTGCCATAGCCCACCCGTACCTTAATCATAGCCTCTGCAAGCAGATTGTCAACCAGACTTCCTGCAATAGATGAAAGCTTTTCCTGAAGCTTTGGTGAATCTATATCCTCAACATCCTTTACCAGCACTATATTATGCTCATCCATCGCCACCACAAAATCACCGCTTCTGATATCTGCCAGATTCTTTACAAGCTCAACTGCTATCTCATTGCTGTTCTTTCCGGTATCTATAACATATACTACTCGTTTTCTGTTCTCTATATGTAATTTCTTGGCACGGTTTATTATATCAGAACCAAGCATATTGCCAAGAAGAATATTCTGAATAAAATTATTTCTGTCATATCGCTCTGACTCACCGAGCACAAGTGTACGAAGCTGACAAACTGCCATCCTGCCTATTACAAGATTCTCACTCGTATACGGGCAGAACATTACGAGCACATACTCAAGCTCTGAATCAATTTCAACCGCAAATGCGATTGCATCGTTTTTTTCCCTAACATCCTCTTCGGATACTATAAACTCCTTCACAAAAATGTCGCTATGTTCCGGCTCATCCACCGTACCTGTCAGATGCTTTCCCTTGGCTGAGTATAAAATCGCATCAAACGAAGTAATATTTTTTATTTCCTCAAGTGATTTTTTCAGTTTCTGATTCGTAATCATATTCTTATCCTCTCATTACTGTTCTGACGCAGGCAAGTAAAAAGCCTCCATGAGGTAAACTCTGTACACCTGCTGTAGTTTAACACCATAACTTAACTATTCAGAACCATACATTCGCGTCAGAACCTAACATTTGCGAAAGAAAACCGGGTGTAAATTATACACCCGGTCTGTCAATTTACAACTATTTAATTTTAACGAACTAGTTGGTAATTGTCAATTCAGTTTCTTTATCAAATACATGAATCTTGTTTGGATCAAATGCAAGCTCAATGTGATCACCGTAACGAGCCGGTGTATCTGAATCAACTCTTGCTGACATATTTGCGCCTGCAACTGTGAAGTATAATAATACCTCTGCACCAAGTAACTCATATCCTGTAACATCTGAATCAATCTTGCATGTAGCAAATTTATTAAGATGCTCTGCTGAATCGTAGATATCCTCAGGTCTGATACCGAATACTACGTTCTTTCCTGCATAACCGCCATCGATAAGCTTCTTAGCCTTTGCCTCTGGAAGCTCAACCTGGTATTTATCGAATTTAAGGAATGCCTTTGCTCCCTCAACAACACACTGAGCATCTACAAAGTTCATCTGTGGTGATCCGATGAATCCTGCAACGAACAGGTTGTTTGGCTGATTGTAAAGCTTCTGTGGGCTGTCTACCTGCATGATAACACCATCTTTAAGAACAACGATTCTTGTTCCAAGTGTCATAGCCTCTGTCTGATCATGTGTAACGTAGATGATTGTTGCACCTAATCTGTTATGTAATGAAGAAATCTCAGATCTCATCTGTACACGAAGCTTTGCATCAAGGTTTGATAAAGGCTCATCCATAAGGAATACCTTAGGATTACGAACGATTGCACGACCCATGGCAACTCGCTGTCTCTGTCCACCTGAAAGAGCCTTTGGCTTACGGTCTAATAATTTCTCAAGGTCAAGGATTCTTGCTGCCTCCTCAACTTTTGCCTTAATCTCATCCTTTGGAACTTTTCTAAGCTTAAGTCCAAATGCCATGTTGTCAAATACTGTCATATGTGGGTAAAGAGCGTAGTTCTGGAATACCATTGCGATATCACGATCCTTTGGCTCTACGTCATTCATAACCTTTCCGTCGATGATAAGCTCTCCTGAAGAAATCTCCTCAAGACCTGCGATCATACGAAGTGTTGTTGATTTTCCACATCCTGAAGGTCCTACGAAGATGATGAACTCTTTATCTTCTACTTCAAGGTTGAAATCCTTAACTGCCTCAAATCCGTTTGGATAAACTTTGCAAATGTTCTTTAATGATAAACTTGCCATTTTAAAAATACCTCCTAAGTATTATGTACATATATGTAACTGTTCAGTGCCCTGACTGTCTGTTACCTTGTTTCTTTGTATCTTTATAATACAAAACATATCGTCAATTGGCTATAGTCAATCCGCCAAATAATTTAACGTGTTGTTGTCATTATGACGAAACACAGTCTGATATCGAAACAATTACAAGGCAATTACTGCAATAAACGTACTAATTACAGCTTAGAATATCCAAAGCCATTGACCATAGCCTCAATCGGCAGCCCCTTCTTGCAGAATGGACACTCCGTAACAGGATATGTCTGGTAGTTTACCACATCATCGTCATCAAACAGCTTATCAATCTTTACTCCATTGACCTCATCTATGGTTGAGAATATGGACGCAATACATGTGACCATACCGCCATAATAGTTGATACACTCCATCGCTCTTCTGATTGTCTCACCTGTTGTGGTAGTTGCCAGAAGAAGTACAACATGCTTGCCATCTATAGCGCCCTTATTGTTATCCCTGAAAAGCATCTGTCCGTTGTTAATCTCAGGCGATACAACGTAAATTGTCTCGTGCTTATTCACAGACATAAGTCCGTTTCTCTCAATCTCCTGGCTTAAGAATGCACCAATCATTTCTGTTCCATCCATACATACGATTGTATCTATATATGAATGATGCGGTACCTTGGTGTAAAGAGCCTTTGCAGCTTCCTTTGCCTCGGACACACGGGTCTTGATGCTTGTCACATCTACATAATAATTAATATGCGAATGACTTGTAGCGAAATGTCCCGGTATAGCGTGTAAGTTTAAACCTGCACTCTCCTTTGATTTAAATTTCACAATACGATTTTCCATGATAAGTCCCCCTTTTTAAGTAAAGATTAGTTTTAATTGTAACTCATTTGTGATTAATTAGCTCCTGTAGAACCGAATCCACCGGCACCACGCTTCGTATCAGAAAGCTCTGACACCTCATTAAACTCAACAGCCAGATATGGCATGACCACAAGCTGCGCTATACGATCTCCGGGATTAATAGTGCGTGCCTGCGTTCCGTCATTATGAAGAGCCACAATATACTCTCCCCTGTAATCACTGTCACACACACCCACGCAGTTTGCCGGGCGAAGTGCCTGCTTTGCAGCTAAACCACTTCTGGCAAAAACTGCCCCAAAATATCCGTCAGGAATCTCTATCGAAAGCCCCGTGCCTATCTTTGCTGTCTCATGTGGCTCAATGACAAGCTCCTTAGTAATGTCGGCATATAAATCATAGCCTGCTGCATATTCACTTCCCCTTGTAGGGATTTTGGCCGTGGTTGTCAATTTTTTTATATTTATTTTCATTTTATAATTTCCCCTGATGTAATTTTATATATGACCGTCTATAGCCATTTATTACCCAACCTGTTAACTAATTATTTCCACTCCAGACTTGAGTGCTCAATCTTCCTGTCACGAAGCATAAGCTCTGAGACAGCCTCCTTTGCCGGCTTATCCTCAAAAAGCACTCTGTTTACTTCCTCGATAATCGGCATCCTTACATCATATTTTTCTGCAAGGGCAAGTGCAGCCTTTGCTGAATAGATGCCCTCTACAACCATCTTGACTTCTTTTGTTGCTTCATCCATTGTGTATCCCTGGCCTATAAGCATTCCGGCCTTTCTATTACGACTGTGACGACTCTCACATGTAACAATAAGGTCTCCGATACCTGTCAGTCCAAAAAGTGTCTCAGCCTTTGCTCCCATCTCAATCGCAAGCACAGATATTTCTGCAATTCCTCTGGTAATAAGCGCTGCCTTTGTATTATCTCCATAGCCAAGTCCGTCTGCCATGCCTGCTGCAAGTGCTATGACATTCTTGAGGGAGCCTCCAAGCTCCATTCCAAGCACATCAGGACTGGTATACACACGAAATACCTCATTCATAAAAAGATCCTGTACTATCTCAGCGGTCTTCTGTGTCCTTGCTCCTGCAACAACAGTCGTAGGAAGCAGCTGTCCGACCTCCTCTGCATGTGAAGGTCCGCACATCACAGCCACATCAGCGCAAGGTATCTCACTCTCTACCACATCAGATATAGTCATCAGAGTATTTTCTTCAATTCCCTTTGCCACACAGACAATTATCTGCCCATCCTTCACAAAAGGAGCCATCGTTTTTGCTGTGCTTCTGGTAAAAACAGACGGTACCGCAAGCACAAGTATATCGTTATTTTTGATTGTTTCCTCAATATCTGTTGTAAAGGTAATGCTGTCCGGAAGCTTTACTCCAGGAAGCTTATCAATATGCTCATGCTTTTCTTTAAGCATATCAATCTCTTTCTCCACGATTGACCATATTTCAACAGAATGTCCGTTATTTGCAAGCACCAGGGATAATGCTGTTCCCCAGCTTCCCGCACCTATAATACCAACTCTACTCATTTTTTATTCCTCATACTATATATAATGATATGAGGGTCAAAAGGTTTTTTGCCCCTCATTTATTGTAATCCAAAAATATTATTTACTTTGCCTTCTGGCCAAATTTATTTTCAGTTCCGCTTAATAGTCTTTTGATATTTGCTCTGTGACGCCAGATAGCCATCGCCGTAAAACAAGCTGCAAGAATATCAAACTCAACCGCATAATTGCCGCTCACTCCAAGCAGCCCCATATGGTTAAACACAATTGCCTGAATCAGAAATGATATAACAACCAGTATAGAACCAAGTGAGACATATCTTGTTATGGCTACTGCAAGAATAAACAATACCAAACATATCGGAGCCGCTATCGGACATACAGCAAGTATTACACCTGATGTACATGCTATTCCCTTTCCTCCCTTAAAACTAAGGAAGAACGGAAAATTGTGTCCAAGCACCGCTCCAAAGCCTGCATAAAGCTCTATGCATTTAACAGCCTGTGGATATGTATTTCTATATATGAAATAAAATATCAAAACTGCTATGATTGCCTTGAACAAATCACCAAAGAAAGTAACTGCACCGGCCTTCCATCCAAGTGTACGAAGCGTATTGGTGGTGCCTGAATTGCCGCTTCCATGCTCCCTCACATCTATTCCATGTGCCTTACCATAAAAATATCCGGTCTGAAAGGTTCCAAAAAAATACCCTACGACCAATGCTAAAATCCTAGCCAGTATCATTTTACTCATTTTCCTTTCGTTCTCTCGTAATAAACTTAAGTGCAGTTCCCCTGAAACCAAATGTATCCCTGATTCTGTTCTCGAGGTATCTGGTATATGAGAAATGCATAAGATTCTTGTCATTTACAAAGATTACAAAGGTAGGCGGCTTAACAGAAACCTGTGTCACATAGTATATCTTTAGTCTCTTGCCCTTGTCTGTAGGTGGCTGCTGCATAGCAACTGCCTCCGTAACTATCTCATTTAACACTCCTGTTGCAACACGCATTGAGTTATTTTCTATAACAACATCAATGAGCTCAAATATCTTGTTGAGTCTCTGACCTGACTTTGCCGAAATAAACAGTATCTCTGCATATGGAATAAAGCTTAATATCTGTCTGATTTTTTCTGTGTGCTGCTTTACAGTATTATTATCCTTTTCAATGGCATCCCATTTATTGACAGCAATGATAATTCCCTTGCCTCTTTCGTGGGCAATGCCCGCAATTTTAGCATCCTGCTCTGTAACACCCTCAGTAGCATCTATCACTACTATGACAACATCAGCTCTTTCCACTGCAGAAACTGCACGTATAATACTGTATCGCTCTATATCCTCTTTTATCTTGTTCTTGCGCCTAAGACCGGCTGTATCGATAAATATATATTCCCTGCCATCATACTTTATAGCTGTATCGATAGCATCTCTTGTGGTGCCTGCTATATCAGACACTATCACCCTGTCCTCGCGGGCAAGCTTGTTGATAAGTGATGACTTACCTACATTAGGTTTACCTACTATAGCAACTCTCGGCCTGTCATCATCGTCATCCTGCTTTGATGAATCAGGGAAATGCTTCACAACCTCATCGAGCATATCTCCGAGTCCCAGCATCGAAGCTGCTGAGATAGGATGCGGATCACCTATTCCTAAGTTATAAAACTCATACACATCCGTCATGTACTTTTCAAAGCTATCCACCTTATTGACAACCAATACAACCGGCTTGTGTGAACGGCGAAGCATATCTGCCACCTTTGAATCTGAATCAACAAGCCCCTGCTTCACATCTGTGATAAAAATAATAACATCTGCTGTGTCGATGGCAATCTGTGCCTGCTCTCTCATCTGCGACAGTATCACATCTCCTGATTCCGGCTCAATACCACCTGTATCGATCATGGTAAAATTGTAATCAAGCCATGATACATCCGCATATATTCTGTCTCTTGTAACACCCGGAGTGTCCTTTACTATAGATATCCTCTCTCCTGCAAGCGCATTGAAGAGAGTTGATTTTCCAACATTTGGACGGCCTACAATGGCCACTACTGGTCTGCTCATATACTCTCCTGTTCTAAATTCATATTAGCCTATAGAATAATTGTAACTATTTAGAATAATTATAAAATGATATCTTTTAACCATTTAATCATAAAATAATAAACAAAACATCTATAACAGAGTAATTATATCACAATACCATTTACAGAGACAACTATTCATATGTCAAAAGTGGTTCTTTTGATGAAATTAATCCATTTTCTTTAAGAACAGCTATCAGATTAGTACAGTTTTCACCAAATCTAATGTTGACCGAATATGTTTCAATACCATCGGAACGGGCATCCCCAAAATCAGAATACTCCTTTGTCACACCCAGTATATCCAACAGATCCTCATACCATGTGGCGTCATAGCCATTCCAGCTTTTTTCAACCCTGTTGCCCTTTGGCACTGTAAAATTCAGCATAAGATTGTACATATAGCTGGTATCCTTATCCACTCCGCCAAGCATTCCCTGCAAATTATATTCCTGCATCACACCGGCCTCAACATCCTTCTTCACAGCCTCAAAAATATCCGCAGCAACTTTTCCGTTAAAGCGCTCATTCAGCACATCTACATATTTATCATTATACTGCTCTGCCGAGCCATTGATAAAGGTAATATCTGTCGTATCACACTGCATTATAGCATTAGTAATATTCTGTGGTTTATTTTCCTCCGCCATAATCGCCTTACACTGCTTATGTGGATTAAAATCATCCGTTCTATGATATACACGGTTGACCTTTTCTCCGTTTTTTAGTGTATATGAGATTGTAATATACCCGGAATCATCATATCTCTTTTTAAAATAATCCTTTTTCTGCGCCATAAGTATCTTTTGAGTCTCTAAAATCTTTTCAACATCCTTTCCCTCCAGATTGATATCAAAATCTATGGCTATACAGGCAGAATCAATATCCGCAAGCTTCGGTATATAATTTTCCTGCACATTTCCGTAAACTGTTATGCCTCCAAATACAACTACAACAAAAGCACCAAAAGCAATGATTTCCTTAAATAGTGCTTTAGAAAAAATTTTAAAATTCTTCCTTATAATCATCTCTAAAAGTAAGAAGGCTATGATTCCAAGCACCACTGCCAGCATCATAATTGCAGGAACACCAATGCTGATTCTAAGTCCAAGCAAAAGCGACGCTGCAACAATAGATAAAATCAATCCTCCCAAACTGCCAAGCCCCCATCTGAAAACCGGCTTAAGCTTTGGAATAGCTATAAAACTTCCTGCATTTTCCAAATCTCTATGCTTATAAATCTTATAAGAAATAAAGTATATAACTGCAGCCGCGATGACATAGACTACGATAGTATTTGTGCCTCTGAAGGTATATTTAATGCAGTAATAATCATCCCCTGTATTCTTCATGGTCGGATGAAAGCCTACCCGATTGAGAAGCTGTAGCATGGGTGCAAACCACGTAACACTTATTTTCCTTACAAATTCCATATATGAAAGCCCGTACGATACATATGTGAGCACATTGGCAATAGCAATAACTGCTCCTCCATACAGCAGATTGACAAGCGCATACATTACTGCTACAGAAACAAGCTGTCCTGTAATCATTGCGCACAGACACACCAGGCTGTACATAAAAAAAGATATTCCCATTGTAGCAAGCAGATTGATTCCAATATGTACCACCTTCGTATTGCCATATGATATACATATAACAAACGACATAATGTACTTAACTATCTGCGGAATCCACATAAACAGCAGGCCTGTCAACACATTAGTCGAAAAAAGCTGACGTCTTGTCACAGGCATAGCGTGAATCATATTACATGCTCTCGAATTATACAGGTAACTGAACATTGCCATGCCTGTAACCAATGCCATAACAAAAATAAAAATCATATCTGCCTCCATGCTGATAGCCGGGGACATTATATCAAGCATATACTTATGCCAGTTCGTGCCATAAATAAAATATGCACTCTTAAATCTGCTCCACATAGAAAAAGGGCCGTTAAATAATAGCACTATTGTATACAGTGTCCAGATTGGCCAGTAAAGCTTTACATTCTTTTGCAGCATTGTTTTATTAATAAATGATGTCTTTGACTTCATAGTCCTCTCCTCCCATCTCATAGATAAATATTTCCTCCAGAGTAAGAGGCAGTACATCCACTACCTGCGGACTGTCCTTGCCATCTGTAATAGCCTTTACAACAGCCTCAGGCTCTCCACGCACAATAACTGTGTATACTCTTCCTATATTTGACATATGAAGAACTTTAAAATCCTGCGGTATCTTAGGCATGCCATATGGACATGCAATCTGAATCTTTGAAATATTACCCTGCAGCTCTGTAAGAGAGCGCTCTATCATAATCTTTCCCTTATTGAGAATACCTACATGATCACACACATCCTCCAGCTCGCGCAGGTTATGAGACGATACAACCACTGTAGTATTATTTGCAGCCACATCATCAAGCATGATAGACCATATCTGTCTTCTCATGACAGGATCAAGCCCATCAACAGGCTCATCGAGTACAATAAGCTTTGGTTTACAGCACAGCGCAAGCCAGAAGGCAACCTGCTTCTGCATGCCCTTAGAGAGCTTTCTGATATTCCTTTTAACATCTATAGATGGAAAAAACTCCTGCATCCTGTAAAACTGCTTCTCATCAAAGCCCGGATACATTCCCTTATAGTAATGCATCATATTAATCGTATCAGACTGCAAAAAATAAAACATATCATCCGGTATATAAGCCATCTGCCCTTTAATCCTTGCATTTTCATATACCGGCTCACCATCAATAAACACTTCCCCTGCATCCTGTCTCATTACGCCTGTAATATGCCTGATAAGTGTAGACTTTCCGGCTCCGTTTGGACCAACAAGCCCATAGACAGCACCCTTTTCCACGTTCATATTCACGCCGTTGAGTGCTGTAAAATCATCAAATTTTTTCACTAAATTATTTATCTGTATCATCATTACCCTCTGTCACCGCAGCTTCTGCCCGTATCTGTTGTATTACAAATCCGGATGCATCATCTTCAATATCTAAATTTGCCTTCGCACCATCCATCCTGGTCATCAGTTCCTCTACCGGTGTATCAAGCACAAATAACTCTGTCACCACCTGGTCAAAAAGCAGCTTCAAATGTTTTGCCCTGCTCTGCCTTGCATTGTTAGCATCTGCAACAAAGGTTCCTTTACCACTTTGAGTGTAAATAAATCCTTCCTCCTCAAGCTCTCTGTATGCCTTTGCAATAGTGTTAGGATTGATTGCATACTTGCAGGCAAGCACCCGGACAGACGGAAGCTTTTCGTCCTGTTTGAAAACATTCATAACAATCATTCGTCTGATGCCTTCCTTAATTTGTTCATAAATAGGCTTTGAATCTCGATAATTTAACTGCATATCGTTCTCCCTGGTTCATATATGGCAGTACCGCTGTAGCTTTTAATATTAACTCAAAAAAGTATAAAACTGTCTGACCGCATCAGTTCCCGCACAGTGTACTATCCAACGTGTTACACCTATTTTAACATATATAGCTTTAGGCGTTTCTTATTATTTCCTTAATAGATTGTGCGAAAATTACTTAAGAAACATAAAAGCTCCAAGATTTCCCCTCTTTCCATGACTTGCTCTATGCGAAAATAAAAGAGTGGGATTACAACAGGTACATATATTGGTTATGGCAACATTGGCTTCCTGCACTCCTGCTTCCACAAGTACTCTCCTGTTACATTCCCAAAGGTCTAGCTGATATTTTCCGTCTCCCTTATAGCGCAGAATATCACTCGCATGAGGATCGTCCGTTGTCGCAAACTCATCAACAAAATGCTCTGCAACATCCTGACTTATCTCATAGCAGTCCTGACATATTGAAGGTCCTATCGCAGCTATAACATCATGTGCCTCGGTACCAAACTCCCTGTTCATAGCAATAAGTGTCTCTTTTCCCATGCGATTTACAGTACCTCTCCAGCCCGAATGGCTAAGCCCTATTGCCATATGTACCGGATCAACAAAATAAAGCGGTACACAATCAGCATAAAATGTGGCAAGCACAACATTTGGTTCATTCGTGATAAGTCCATCCACATCTGTATATGGTCTCTTTCTTGTCACCCCAATGCCGCACTGCTTTTTTCCAACTCGCAAAACATTGGTAGTATGTGTCTGGTCTGTCGTAACAATCTGCCCTGCTTCTGCTCCGATTGCCTCCGCCACTCTTTTATAGTTTTCTAAGACCTTTTTCTCGTCATCACCACGTGTAAAGCTTAGATTTAAGCTTTCAAACATCCCTTCACTGAGTCCACCAAGACGTGTTGTAAAGCAATGCTCTATCATAGAAAGCTCATTTAGCTTCTTAAAATGTAACAAAGGAACAACACTTCCGCTTGAAAGGACGTGCTTTTTTAATTCCAGAACATCTTTATCATTCTTTGCCACAAAATCATTTATAGTAATTTCATCAACACCTTTGTGTATGTTTTCAGCCTGTATATTCTTATCAATCTTTATATTCTTATCAATCTCTGTCTTCATATTTATATCTATGCAATTATATATTTCCGATAACTATTGCTGCTTATAATTACTATTTGTAGTTATGTTACTTCTTATAATTGCCTGCTCCTTATCTGTTTTTATGAAATAGTCTGTCCAAACGTTTATAAATTAACGGTCCAGTAATACCTGTCCATCACTGCCGAGATAATAGTTATTGACTGCCCTCAAATGCATTCTTCAACACCGTAACCTCGTCATCATCCACTGCTATCACATCGAATCTGCATGGTGTCCATTCACTCAGACCATGTGTCATAAGATAATAGCGAGCAACTGATATGATTCTTTTCTGTTTGCTATACCCCACTGCTTCAAGAGCGCTTCCACAACCATTATCCCTACGATATTTCACCTCGCAAAAACATATTGTATCCCCATCCCTGCCTATTATATCTATCTCTCCATAGCGATTTCTGTAATTGCGAATAAGTACCCTGTATCCCATATTTATTAACTGCTCAGCTGCAAGCTGCTCGTATATACTTCCAACACTTCTTTTATTCATAACTGCCTCAAATACTGTAAACCTTCACATTACCGTTGATCAATTTTTGCCTTAAGCTTATCCAAATCATTAACAAAAACAAGTATCTCCGCAACAACCTCATACAACTCCGGTGGAATCATATCACCTATTTTAAGCTTAGACAGTGTATCAGCAAGCTTATCGTCCTTATATGTAGGCACATTGCTTTCCTTTGCCCTCTCAATAATCCTGTCAGCTACAACGCCCTTGCCTGTAGCTAGTATTTTAGGTGCTGCTTCTCCCGGCACATACTCTATAGCTACGGCTGTTTTGCCTATGTCTATTCCATTATTGTTGCGATTATCATTTTCGCCATGCATACAACTCACCTGTCCTTCTGAAGTAAGTTTTAATCATCTGTGACTATTCGTAAATTATCTTATACACTGCTACGCCCTAATGTCAAAGGAATATCTATGCACCTGACCTGTAGGTGGCAAATCCTTTTTCAGAAATCCAGCGACAAAATTCATCTGTTTCGAACCACTATTTACATTCAATTCACAATTATAGCCCTTATCCTGTAATCTCTTTTCCAACACCGGCAGAAATTGCTTTACCAGTGCATATGACTCATCACTATCCAAATAGAAATTAGTTGTAACCTTCCTATGAAGCATTTTAATTGACACATCTGTCCCACCGAGATGCTCTAAATCCAAATGTAAAAATGCTGATAATTCTTTGTCCGGATTGGACATACTTTTCTTATTTGTATACACATACAACTGTCCGCTGGCGTTTTTTTCATTCATCTTCAATGGAACCTGCACATATGTATATGCCTCGTTTATCTGATTCATAAATTCAATATTTCCACGGATATTATCTGCCAGTGCCTCTGCTTTAGGATTCACCACTCCAGATGTTTTTAAAATATTTTCCATATTAATTATCTGTTTTTCAATTTTATCGTACAAGCCATCAATCTTCTTAGGATTCTTTTCTAAATCTCCCGGTTTTATCATCCATTGCTGTTCTAATGTCTCCTTTAACATAAGCTTAAAGGCTTCTCCTGAAAACAACTGTCTCAGTGCATCGGCATTTGCCGGTGTGTTTTCCAACATACTATTTATATCATTAAGTATTCCAACAACACTGCTATCCTCTGAATACAAAGAAATATTATTTTCCTGTAAATCAGGAAGCAGCTTCCTGACCTGTTCATTAAGCTCCTCTATCTGCTTATCCGATAAAATAAATCCAATAGTATTTGATTTTGCTTCATTCCCCTGTAAAAATATATTATCTATTACTGAGGAATTATTTATTTTTTGTGTTGTCTGAATATCCTGTGATTCACCGGAAACACTGTTTAGTGATTCGAATAATTCAGCAATATTAAAGTGCTTTTTTACTACAGGTGCAGATTGATTATCACGCATTATGGCTTCATACTGAGACATATCTGCGTCTTCATTTGAAATAAATGCATCTTCCGGCAACCCATCTGTAACAATATTTAAGATATCCCTTGCCTGACTTACAAGCTTATACATTGATAAATCTTCGGCTGAAAGAGCATTCGGCAGTTCCTCTATCAAACTATCCATGGCAATTGTAATAGCCTGTTTGTCATTAGCATAATTTTCAAACTGAGCTGCGTTTACCTGATTAATTTCAATTCCAAGCCTCTTTAACTCAACCAGTGTAGTCACATTAATCCCCTTATTATCCTGCACAAGCTGATACATCTGATTAAGGCTTATCTTATCAATCGGCATCTGCTCCTCCATCATCTTATTCACCATCGACAAATTGGTGCCATCTACCGGCAGTCCTGCGGCCTTTAGTGCATCCATAAGTGTGAGGTTGACTCCCTCTCCATCAACAGTATATGGTTTTATTTCTATAGTGCCTCCATCATTATTTTTCACCTGAAAAAACACAGACTGCCCCTGTTCAAATGAAAACTTCCCTGCTAACCTTGCTAAAATCTGCTGACCATTTGACAAGGCAAGCTTAACCTGATTTCCGCGGACACTGCTTACTGTTCCCTCAAATATCATCCCTTTTGACATTTCATTTAAAGAAGATACCAGCTTCTCAACGCCCTTTGCTCCTGTCATAGGCTCACCATTTGCCACTGAATTGTTATATTGACTTACCAAATTAGATATCTGCATAGCATCACCCTGATATAATATGATATGAGGGTCAAAAGGTATTTTACCCCTCATTTATGATTAAGTATATATTTATAAATTGTATCATTTATTGGTATTTCTGTCACTATATTACTGTTCAAACCATACTACGACCAGCAACAATTACAGGCTTTCAAAAATCAGGTAAATTCCACCATATTCTTCCTATACCACTTTGGACAAAGATTGCGCTGACATTGTGGATTGAACCGCTCCCTTATATCAGTGTGCTCAAAATACACCTTCCATAATTGTTCAAAATCATCTGTCTTCCCCGGCACACTTTTCTCAAGCTGTTTAAAATCACTTTCATTGATATAAAAGCACTCCTTAAGCCTCGGGTGAACCACTGCATACCTTCTTCTCTCATCATAGATTACAAAATTTTCACCGGGATACCTGTCAACAAAATGCCACATAACAATAGGTATCATATCGCATTTCGGCTCAAACTGAGCCAGCAGATAGTTTCCATTATCACTGAAACGAATAAAACCTCTTATCTTGTCAGCTTCTTTATTTACCTTTCTTGAAAGCTCAAATACCTCCATAACATATTTATCGGTCATATGCTCCATAATCCTTTGTCCAACCTTAAATGCCCTGACAAGAAATCCAAGCACTATTGTTGCTCTATTATCAGAATAATGGCATAAAGCATCAAATACTGTCTCATATATCTTAAAACCAAGCTTCTTTTGAATAGCTAATATTGTTTTTTGTACCTTTAGCTCATCTGTAACGATATCTATTGTCCTTGAAAAAAGTGTATAGTTCCCGTCAGTGCCTGTCTCAATTGAAATATTGTCCCGGTATATTTCGTGATTTTCTTTTTGCATTTGATTTTTATATACAAAAGCATCATATATCGCAGTAAAAATCCCATTTATATTATTGTCACATCTCAATATTATATTATCCACGCATACTTCTCCTTTAAAGTTTACAAAAATATCAGTAATTATTCTGATATAAAATCAAATATACTCATCTGCTCATATGTACATGATTTATTGTCAGCTAAAAGCATGGTATCCGGTCTTTCATTATATATAAGGTGCCTTGTAATATAGCTTTCATCAAGCTTTGTATTGTACATCATACGACCATCACAGGTAATAAAGTACAGTGCTCTTTTGAGCACGACACCCATTTTCTTTAAATCTGTAAACGAAAGCTTTGCATGCTTTCTGGCTTTTATAATACGCCTGACACTGTTAGTGCCTATTCCCGGGACCCTGAGAAGTGTATAATAATCCGCCGTCATAATCTCAACCGGAAAACATTCCAGATGACCTACAGCCCACTGACACTTTGGATCAATATAATCATTAAAGCTCTGATTATCCTCCGACAAAAGCTCTCCTGCCTTAAAGCCATAAAATCTCATAAGAAAATCTGCCTGATAAAGCCTGTGCTCTCTCTTTAACGGTGGCGGCTGCCCGATACCCGGTAATGACTCATCCATATTGACATTCACAAAAGCCGAGTAAAATACTCTCTTCATATCAAACCTGTTGTACATTGCTTCTGCTACAGATATAATCTGATAATCACTCTCTCCGGTTGCTCCCACTATCATCTGGGTACTCTGCCCAGCCGGCACGTAATATCTGTCCGGTCTTTTGATGCTTAAGCCCGTTTTATTAATATAAGCGCTATTTCCATAAGAAGCGTCCGTTGTCTCACAGACAACTCCAGGATTTAGCTGCGCTCCCAATCCCCAGCTTTTCTCAGCAAGCCTATCTGCCTTCTCACAATATGAAGCAACACTAAGACTTCTGTGATACTCTGACAATCTGGCAGCACTATCTTTTATTTCGGCCATCTGCTCATAATATGCCTGCTCATCTATATACATACGGTTTTTCATACTTCTATTGCCATGATACATTCGGCTGTCCTTTATACCATTTTGAATAAATCTCATAGGTGTAAGAATGTTTTTACGCGCCTTATTCGGAGCAACTGCCCTAAGCCCTTCCGCTGTGGGCAACTCCAGATTAACACTCATCCTGTCACAAAGATATCCAATCATCTCAAGAACCTCAGAGGAGGCTCCCGGTATACCTTTGATGTGTATATACCCATTGAAATGATATTTGTTTCTCAAAAGAAAAAGCGTGGTATATAAAAGCTGCATGGTATGCTCGGGCGATTCTATGATACCTGAGCTTAAAAAAAGTCCCTCTATATAATTGCGTCTGTAAAACTCAACAGTAAGCTTACATACCTCTTCAGGCGTAAATGACACTCTTTCAACATCATTAGTGCATCTGTTGATACAGTATTTGCAATCATAAATACATTCATTTGTAAAAAGTATCTTGAGAAGCGATATACACCTGCCATCAGCTGTAAACAAATGACATATTCCACTGGCAAATGTGCTCCCCATATCCTTTCCATTGCCCAAACGGGATGTACCACTGGAAGTACATGCAACATCAAACTTCGCCGCATCCGACAAAATCTTAAGTTTTTCCATAATATCAGCACTGATTAATGTTAACATAATGCCTCCTAGCGTTTCCTCGAACATTTGTTTGTATTATATAACATATGTTCGAGAAAATCAAGTGGTATTTTCTGGAGACAATATTAGGATAAGCCATAACAGAAATTTGTTTCTAATTTAAGCTGCCAAAAATATCAAAATACTTTCGGCAATACTTAATATTTCCATTGAATTCAAAAATAAAAAACCATAGATATCTTAAACACATTAAGATACTATGGTTTTATGATTGTCCATAATTATTCAGTTGCTAAAATATGTAACAGCCTTTATCAACATACTTTATTCCCGCTTGAAATAACATTTTTAAAAGCTGCAATTTGACATAATTTATCCTAATTTAGTCTTGAAAAACTCGATTATTTTATCCCACAGCTCATCCTGGAAAAACTGCAGATCAGCATGGTCAGCATCTTCCAATGCAATCAAATCCGCGTCACAGCCATTTTCAATAAGCTTATCATAAAGCTCCTCGCTCTGCTCAAATGGAACTGTCTGATCATTTATACCGTGAATAATCAAAAATGGAGGAGCATCTTTTGTCACCTTGGAAACAGGAGAACTATTGTATGCATCCTTTATATTTCTCATAATATTATATCCGAGTAAAAGCGACTCCATAGATGCTGCACTCTCCTCGGCATCTTTATACTTAAATGTGCTAAGGTTAGTCGGTGGATACCACGGGCAGGCTGCCTGAATGCTGCTTGACTCCTCAAGATAGTCTCCAACATCATGAGCCTTATCATGATCCAATGCTGCCATACACGTCAAAAATCCTCCTGCTGATTCTCCCATCGCACCAAAATGCTCCTTGTCAATTCTGTATCTATCTGCATGTGCCTTCAAATACCTGATTGCAGCCTTTACATCCTCTATCTGTATAGGATAACTACCCTCATTTGATGTGCGATATTCCACACTGCAAACAACAAAGCCTTGATGTGCAAGCATGCTAAGATACGATAGATGTGCTGACTTATCCATCCTCATCCATGCACCACCGCATATCCATACAATACAGGGATAACGCTTGTCAAACTTATCCTCCGGATATATTAAATCGAGTTTTAAATCTCTGCGACAGTGATCATACCACGAATCCACCTGCGCATATGTAATATCAGATATCTGCACATATTGTGGCTTTGTAACATTAATCTTAAGCTTTTCCTTCATTAAAAATCCTCCTTACATTTGTAATCCATTTTGAAATACAAAATTAATATCATTTAAAATAAATACTTTATGCCAATTATAATACATCTATTTTCATTTTTAAACATAAAAAAACCTTGAAACAACTATCTTGCTTCAAGGTCTAAGAACAGGGGATGAGAGAATCGAACCCTGTGGGAACTCCTCACAATCCCCGTAAAATAAGCATTTCTTCGATTGAGTTTTGACTACATTTGACTACATTTTGACAACATGGATGGTAAAAAACAAGAAAGGAGAAATCGTTCAGCATGGTATCATCTTTTTCATGCATCACTTCATATCTCCTCTAAAATACATTATCGTCTGGATAATGTGTCATAATATCTTCCACATTACAATCCAATATATTACACAGCTTATCAATTGTATTTACTTCAACATTCTGATTATGTCTTAACCTGTTCAGTTGAGAACGGTTCATATGATAATGCGTATATAAATCATATTGTGAAATGCCTTTGGCTTTCATTGTCTCCCATAATTTATCGTATTTAATCATCTCACGAATTTTCCGCTTTCTTTCATAATTCCTTGCTATGTAATTATTATTAGCGTAAAATAGCATTTATAATAGTGTTCGTATGCGAACACTAATTTGAAAGGTGTCGTATGAGAAAACGCTATATTATTATGAGAATATTGATATGTATTATTGCTCTTCTGGGATATTTACAATACGGACGTGAAGAACAAGCTGTTAACACTATGGTCAGCACTTCTGATACTTTTTATAAACAAGAGTTTGATGTCATTGCTAATAAGCTGTTTAACTTAGACAAAGAAAAATATGCAGAAGAACTCATTGAAAAGGCAGTTGAGAATAAATATAGAAACGTTCGCTTTTCTTATGATATTACAGGTTATCCGAACGAAATAGTTATATCTGTTTATTCCAATGAGTGGAGTTATGAGCATAATCAACGTATGTATCAGATTATATATTCATCAGATAATGACGGTAATAATGTTAAAAACAATGCTGATAAATTTAAGATTCAAATATACGAAAAATGATTTAGATTTTCATATGACTTACTTATCGTTTAATGATACAATAGTTACAGAAAATTGAATTTTATTGAAAAGAGGGTATATAGATGAATTTTATAGATAAGGCTTTATCAGAGATTACCAATGGTGAAGACTTTGTTCAAGCAATGGCAGATATTTATGAACATGCAGAAGTCCGAAAAGAGTTCGGAAATTTGCCATCTTGGATTCAAAATATTATAACAGTCATAGATTATGACACAGAATTAGCCATGAATGGTTTAGACTTTAAATCTTATAAGAATGTTATTGAAGCTCTCACTGATATGGGATTGATTGAAGAAGCAAAAGTACTAACCGCTTTTGAAAATGACTCTTCACAAGAAAATACAGATATTTACTATTATAATCTTGCTCTAAATAATGATTATGAATCTTTTTGGGATAAAGTATACTCGTATGCTGACCAAAATATAAAGAGATAAATTCACACTTGTAAAGTAAGGATACAGTACGATGAAAAATAACATCAAAAGAAAAGATAATATTAAATCTGTAACATTAGTAATAGATGCATATGACGATAGGAAATTGGAAATTCCACTTGAGGTGTGGCAAGTTGATGTTATCTGTAGAATGCTTGGTTTAAGCGTAGATACAGCTAACTTAGACACTTATAGTATGCGAAGTAAAGAGCAAGTAGATGAGGATATGAAAATGTATTATCACATCTTAAGAAATTTACATAATAAAGAGTAGGATAATATAACAGCAGGGGGAATATAATATTGAAAATTATTCCGCAAAATACAGAAAATCTCTTATGGAACAAATTATATAATGAATATAAATTCACACCCAAGATACACGGACAATTTGAATGGATAAAAATCCCCATTGAGAATAAGACGTATCACAAAGACACTCCTTGGTCAGATGAACAGGAGCATCTAATTAATTCTTTTTTGGAAGAGTTGGTAAGTGATAAAATGTATGCTTTTGATTGGCAACATGACTGTTTTACATTTTCCCCAAAAGAATATATCCCTTGTGATTATGAATATTATGACACTAACAGAAAATGTACTGTTTATTTTCCTACCTACTATCCGAATGGGGATTATCATTTATTTTTTGATTCTGACTGGAAATATGGAATATTTGGAAATCCTTGGAAAAAAGAAATTATTGTAATGGGGAAAAATCTAATAAAAAAATTTGAAAGCAATAAAACGAATTTAAATATTAATTGATTTTTATAAGTTCATTCTAAAATAATGTTTGAATGCTGATATCCTACTGAATATTTCCATGTTTTCATTTTATAAATAAGATTTTCGTCATCTAGTGATGTCAAAGAACAAGGCGAAGCCGATACGCCGTTAGGGCAGTCCTTGACAGAACGGACGGTATCCAATACAACCATGCTATATAGAGGACTTGAAAGGTCACCAACCTTGCAAGTCCTCTTGTCTGTTATCTGGAAACTTTTCGGAGATAAAGCACTTCCTTTTCGATTTCACGGACAAATTCATCGCACAAGACAGGCTGACAATCACTTGCTACATAACAATTTTTTTCAGACGAGTAGGCAAACGAAAAGATTTCCATTTCCAATGTTTTTTCATTGATTCCATAGTAATATATCTGAGAAGTGGCAAGCGTCATATGAATACTGGCAAAATCTTTTGTAAATATCTCATATGATTCCGGTTGAGTAAGTTCTTTTGGATATTGATAATATTCTTTTGAATCTTCCCGTAAGAAAATAGGTACAATATGCATTTCATTTAAACTGACATTTACATATATTTGATATCTTGGAATTAATGCCCCATACTGTGTCTGAAATCCGATATATGCCGTGTCGGTATCATTCAATAAATATTCCATTTCTTTGTAAAATACATATCCCGTAGCCGGATTATCCTTAGCACTGCTATTTTCCATAGGCACATTTTCACCCATTAGCCAGTTAATATTGATATCCAGAGCGTCAGCAATCAGTTCCAGCTTATCCTTTTTAGGGTTGTAATTTCCAGAAAGATAAGAACTAAACGCTCCCTTTGTAATTCCTGTTTTCTGTACCATTTCCACTTGCTTTACATTTCTTACATTCATCGCAAATCTGATTCGTTCCGCAATCGTGTTCATTTCGATATCCTCTACTTTCTCTCTGTGGCTAATTAATTAATTCTGTACTCACTATATCATAAATACTCTGCAAAGAAAATAAAAAGTTTATAAATTTCTAAACTTTATATTGATTTTCGTTTTACTCAATGTTATGATTTAAATAGTTTAGAAATAACTAAACTTCAAATATCCATGGATTTCAATACTTATTAAGACGACTGTCCTATCGGTGATACGGGGAGAAAGGATAATGCTTATGCAGATTACATTAACAAAAGAACAGATCAAAGAGGTATTCGGGGAACTTCGTTATATGGGAGCTGATTATTGCTACCGTTATGACAAAGATACCAGAAAGAAAACCGAAGATATCGAAGCGGTCAAACTTCATCTTGGAAGTATGAAACTTGGTAACAGTGTTGATATTCGACTGGAAATGACAGAAATCCCAACTATCGAGCCATATTCTGTAGTTGAACTGGATACACCTGTCTATGCTCCATATGTTCAGAGAGGAAATTATCCTACACTGGTAGAACGTGTAACCTGTAAAGGGATTCGTTGTATTTCCCAGAAAAATGCATAGTAACCTATGAACTTCCTGTCTCTTGCTGTCCGTACCAAACGGACAGTAAAAGAGACAGGGATAGTGGCTCTGCCACTATCGGCAAAGGAGGATTATTATTTGGAAGAAAGAAGTAAATCAGTTCTTTCAGAACCCTCCTATACTAACAGGAGGGTAACACGACAAAAAAACAGTCTGACAGCCTTAATTGACTGGTGTCAGATTACAGTGAAAGATGTAGATTTATTCACTGTCATAACGGACATCCTAAAAATTCCTCTTTCACTTATGGAACTTCAGAATAAAGGGAAAGGAATTGCCGGACATGAACTGGTTGCCGGATTTGATAATATCAAGATTCTAAAACCGACTGGTAAAATGCAGTACAATGGATTTCAGATATTAATGAGTGGCTCTGGCTGTAGAAATTATGAAAACTTCCTTGTGATAAACAAAGAAACATGGTTTGATTTCTTCGCAAGGGTATGTCAGTATCATGTGAATTTTCCACGAATTGATTTAGCAATAGATGACCATAAACCATATCTTAACATTCCAGAACTGATACGTTTAACAAAGCAAGGCTTAATATCTAGTCAGTTACGTAATTATTCTGAAAATGCATCTGGTGAATTAAGTGAATCAATACCTGTTCATAAAGGAAACACGCTTTATCTTGGGAGTAGCAACAGTGATTTCCGAATCGTTTTCTATGAAAAAGGGTACGAACAGGCAGAAAAATTTGGCAAAGAATTAGACCCGAACTGGAATAGATATGAACTGCGATTCCGACAGGAACGGGCAAATAAAGTTGTACAGGAATTAATCGCCAGACGTGATGTTGCAGAGATTGCAATGTCTGTACTAAATGGTAAAATCCGTTTTCTTGAACAGCCGGAAAACAAATCCACTTCACGGAAAAGACTTTATCCTACTTATCCCCCTTGGGAATTATTTATTCAAGATATAGAGAAAATAAAGCTGACAATTCAACCGCAGAAAAAGACACTTGATAGTATCTGGAACTGGTTAGAAAGTTCCGTTGCTCCGTCTTTAAAATTATTTTCAAAAATCGGAGAACTGGATAACTGCGATTATATACAGATATTAATCGAACAGGCAAAGATGAATGATACCCAGATAAAAATTTATGAAGATTACAAAAAATCTTCCAAACTACCAATAACAGAAAGGAGTTATTCTGATAATGAGTAAGCGAAATATCTGAATGATTCGCCCATAATAACAGATAAATGACAATATAAATTTAAAATTAAAAAATACAGGGCATTAACTATACACAGAAAAATTAAATAGGCACAAGATATTTTGAGACAATACCCTTATCATATTGATGTAATTTATGACTGAACCCAACGCTTACGACGATACAGATTTATTGAATTACGCAATCCAAACAGGTATAATCTCTTTAGATACCATGCTGAATGATATAGCAGATATGGAAAGAAAGGAAATACTTGCACAGCATGTTTACGCAATTACAGTAACAACAGACAAATCGGGAAAAGAAATTTATTCCACGTATCTTCCACAACAAGACGGAAACCGACTTTACAGACGCAGAAATACCCGTGAAGAACTGGAAAATGTCATTGTAGAGTTTTACAAGGCTCTACAGGAAGAAATTTATATTGATGATGTTTTCTATGAATGGATAAATCGCAAACTGGATTTCGGCGAGATACAGAAAGCGTCTTATGACAGATACGTGAACGATTACAAAAGATTTTTCCACTACACTTCTGTTTCAATTACCAAAAAGAAATTTAAAAATGTCACAGAAGATGATTTGGAAGTATTTATCAAATGCACCATTCGTGACCTTACACTTACCAGAAAGGCATATGCCGGATTACGGGCATTGATTCGTGGTATCTTCAAATACGGTAAGAAGAAAAAGTATACTGCAATCAGTATCACTGAATTTTTTGGAGATTTAGAACTGCCGAATAATCTTTTTAAACGGAAGATTATAGATAAGCAGAAAGAAGTGTTTATGGAAGATGAAATTCCCGTAGTCATTCAACGTCTGAAAGCAAAGCCGGATATTTATAATCTTGGTATTCTGCTTACATTTCAGACAGGTTTACGTGTCGGTGAACTAAGCACTCTAAAGAAAGAAGACTTACACGGACGTATTATTAAAATCAGACATACCGAAGATAAATACAGAGACGAAAACAATAAATGGATTGTAGCTGTAAAAGAACACGCTAAAACAGATGCTGGTAATCGGGATTTAATCATATCCTCTACCGCACTGGATACGTTGAATCAAATATTGGAACTGAATACATCAGGAACATATTTATTTGAGCATAACGGAAAACGTATCAGAGGAAATACTTTTAATAAAAGACTGTCCAGAATATGTAATGAATTACATATCCCACATCGTACCATGCACAAGATACGAAAGACTTATGGAACAACCTTAATAGACAGTGATGTAGATGAGGGATTTATTACAGAACAAATGGGACACAGTGATATCAGTACAACAAAAAAATTATATTATTTCAGCAATAAAACAACGAAAAACAAAGAAAAACAGATTGAAAATGCTATCTCATTTTAGGAATAATTCCTGTTTGACTACATACTTGACTACATTGGAATTATCTAGAAAATGAAAAAAGCCAGAAGCCTTGGAAATTCAAGGTTTCTGACTCTTCGGTCAACAGGGGATGAGAGAATCGAACTCCCGCTAAAAGTTTTGGAGACTTCTGTCATACCATTTGACCAATCCCCTATATTTAAATATTATATCAAATATAGAAAAAGGACGCAATAGGAATTACGTCTTATTTTAATATACCTTCAAAACTTCATACAAATCCGATTTGTTTTTCTTCGTTATTAACCAGATTAAGCCCTCGACCTATTAGTAACAGTCAGCTCCACATGTTGCCATGCTTCCACCTCTGCCCTATCTACCTTGTAGTCTTCAAGGGGTCTTACTCCCGAAGGAGGGATATCTCATCTTGAGGGGGGCTTCACGCTTAGATGCCTTCAGCGTTTATCCCTTCCGGACTTGGCTACCCGGCCGTAGACTTGGCAGTCTAACCGGTACACCAGCGGTCCGTCCATCCCGGTCCTCTCGTACTAAGGACAGCTCCTCTCAAATATCCTCCGCCCGCGCCGGATAGGGACCGAACTGTCTCACGACGTTCTGAACCCAGCTCGCGTACCGCTTTAATGGGCGAACAGCCCAACCCTTGGGACCTACTACAGCCCCAGGATGCGATGAGCCGACATCGAGGTGCCAAACCACTCCGTCGATGTGAACTC